>Ga0307428_1000006_pt1 | contig 255478 bp, 255 predicted proteins | sample SalMarWE160240MG_FD_202161 | JGI IMG/M metagenome (GOLD analysis project Ga0307428, IMG submission 202161) | Salt marsh sediment microbial communities from the Plum Island Ecosystem LTER, Massachusetts, United States - WE1603-240 | ecosystem: Environmental > Aquatic > Marine > Intertidal zone...
AAGCTCTAGGCGGTGAATTAACCTATATCCCTGATTTTGGCTGTAGTGACTGCCACTGCAAAAGCCACTTATTCTTCTCCACCGATAAGGATAGCTTGGTAGAAACGATTACTGCTTCTATAACCCAGCTTGGGCTTAGTCCTCAAAACTATCCTGCAGGCTCATTGATGCCTGAGCATGTATCCAGCCAAGCTTGAAAAAGTTGGCATATCTTTGCCCAGCTACTCATCAACCTTAGTAGTTAGAATTAACCAGGTAGCTGATTCTGAGCCAGCTACCTCGCATATCAGCGCTTTATGGTAGACAAATAGGATACAGGAAGGTTTATCAAGGATTAGAAGCCAGGCATCTCCATGCAGTTCTCCATTTCTGCCTTTGATATATCCCTCTGCGCTCCGCTTGTCCCAAAATTGTAAAGAGACATTGCTGTAGTTCCTGAAGCTATTACTTTCACCGTACCAAAGGGAACTTGGCTGCTTACCCAGACTTCGCCCCCTGGTACATCAAATATAGCCACAGTAACCGTTCCCCCAGTTCCGGGAATTGTGTATGTCCCATAGGATATATCTGGAAGGCTTGGATTGTATTGGCTGGGTGTCTCGGTCTCTGGAGGTTCATAAGAGCTCGAACCAATATCCATACATATCACCTGGCCTCCCGTCTTCATCACATACTTCACCAGCTGGTGAGTGGCAGCATCAGTCCACATTTGCACGATAGTCTCTCCTTGTTGTGGCATAGCCATAGTCATTTCAAATCCAATGCAGGTCTTTCCATCAACCGTATCTTGTCCTATACACTCCATTTTTTGGTGAAAATCTTCGCCTTCGCCAGCCATGACATAGTCAACCCACTGCCCTTCTGTTGGTAATATAAACCCTGTATACTCGGATGGAGCACCGTCACCCTCTCCACCACCTTCTTGTCCGCCTCCACCACCTGCCCCACCACCCCCACAAGCTGGCAGCAAAGTTATTGCCAACAAAAGAGCGATTACTATACCAAGTACTCTTCTCATTCTCGCAGCCTCCTTACAAAAATTAACCAGCGGACGTTGAAGCCGCTAAGAAACTTTACTGGCTTGCTTCTCAGCCCAGTCGCCTACCAAGGGCACCTTCCACATCTTGCCTGTTCCTGCTTGAATCATCAAGATAATCCACAAAACAAAAGTCAAAATCCAAACAATGGTGCCAAGGACTCCTGAAGCAACAAGTAAGCCGGGGGAAAGGGTAGCAACTGCAATGCCAGCAAAAACTGGGGATACAATGATCTGAATCGCAGTCAATATTCCAAAGGTCATAATGGATTGCCAGGCATGGAATTTCACAAATGTGCTCTTCTTCTCAATCACCACGAAAACTATGCCTGTTATCCAGCCAGCAACGTAGCAGAGAAGCCCAGCTATGTTGGGTGCTAGCCCAATAGTAGTCTCGGATGCTCCTGACGGGGCAGGTGCAGCAGCAAGTTCAGCACCACACTTGGAGCAGAACTTAGCACCTTCGGGATTTTCAGTGCCGCATTGGGGACAAAACATTTTCCACCTCCTCTTTCTATTTCGCCCGTGTAGTGTAACATAGGTTGTAGCATTGTCAATGGGTTATGCTCGTTCATACGATTGGTGACACATTGCCCCAGGTGATACAATTCCCAAAGCCTTATGGAAGAGCAGGGTATTCTCAGGTTGAAGCCCATCGGGGTAATTCACTCCCCCTATCATGCTGGGCAAGCACCACGTCAGGGAGCTGGACGCCAGGAAATCTGCCAGGTAGAGGTATTTAAACAGTTTGAGGCAGGTTTAAGAGACATAGAGAGATTCTCTCATATTATCTTGATTTACTGGTTTCACAAATCCACAGGGTATTCTCTCACAGTTACCCCGTCCTGGGATACAAAGCCACACGGGCTATTCACCACTAGGTCACCAAATAGACCTTGCCCATTGGGGTTATGCGTGGTGGAGTTAGTAGCCAGGGAAAAGAATATTCTTAAAGTTAAAGACCTTGATGCCATAGACGGCACCCCTCTTTTAGATATTAAGCCTTATGTCCCCACTGTAGATGAAACGAGCGATAAATTAGCTGGCTTGAAGATAAGCGAAGCTAAAAATGGAGGAAAGAATAGCAATAAAGGAGGTAATAGGTGAAGAGGATTAGAATTGCGATTCCATCAAATGACGGTGAAGAAACAAGCCGTGGCCATATGGGAATGGCAAAATACTTTTACATATACGACCTCTTCGAGAATGGAGAATCGAGCTTCGTGGCGAGGAAAGAAAATACATCACCCCCGGAATTAACAGATCATGAGGATCCTATAAAGATGACAGCGGTGCTAGAAATATGCTCTGGCTGTGATGTTATTGCTGGGATGAAATTAAGCCCCAATTTCAGAAACATAAGTAACACTACAGAATTTCAACCCCTCATAATAGGGAAAGGAAAGCTAACAGATATAATTAGTAGAATTGCCGCAAATTATCAACCAATATGTGATTTGATTCAGTGTCGCAAAGAAGGGCAAAGGACCAGGGAAGTCCCAAAACTTCTAAATGAACAGCTACTTCTTGTTTAAAGCAACTGTACTGATTCCAGAACAAAGGAACTATATATTATAAATTTTAGCAATTATCTTTGTTATCACTGCCTCTACAGCAGTATCTTCAATGTATCTTGATGGGATTGGCAATACTGGTTATAGGACTTGCTTTTACAGTGCTCTACAAGGCATTGTGATTAGGAAGTGATATTGCCATCCTCAACTTGGCTCTAGATAGCCAAACTGAAACCAAGTCATATAAAACGGATTTCTGTTACTATTAGCCTTGTTGTTAAGAATGTGATACCAGGATGAGAACATACTTAGATTGTATACCTTGTTTCTTTGAGCAAGCTCTTAAAGCAGCAAGACTTGCTGGTGCAGATGAGAATGTCCAAAAAAGGATACTGGATAGTTTAGCTTCAGAAGTGCCTGATTTCCCTCTATCGAGTTCTCCACCTGAAATGGGGAGAATAGTTTATAAACTTGTTAGAGAAATTACTGGCGAGGAGGATCCTTTCAAAAGAATAAAGGATGAATACAACAAAATAGCCCTAAATCTCTATCCTGATTTGAAAGAAAAGGTAGCTCACTCCAAAGATAGATTACTAGCAGCTATAAGGCTGGCTCTCGCTGGTAATGTGATTGACTTTGGAGTGGACAAACCCTTTGATCTCGAAAGGGAAATAGAGGATGCATTTAAGAGAGACTTTGCTGTCTTTGATTATCAAGAATTCAAGGAGATTCTGCAAGATACAAAGCAGATTCTCTATTTAGCTGATAATGCTGGAGAAGTAGTATTTGACCGTGTATTAATTGAAGAATTAAATAGAGAAGTTATCTATGTTGTCAGAGATAAGCCTGTAATTAACGATGCCCTAATAGAGGATGCTAAGTTTTGCGGCATAGATAAGATAGCCAGAGTTATTTCCAATGGGTCAGATGCCCCAGGGACAATCTTAAGTTTATGTTCGAAAGAATTTTTGAGCCTTTATGAAACAGCAGAGCTGATTATCAGCAAAGGACAGGGAAATTTTGAAGGATTAGCGGGAGAAGATAACACACCTATTTTCTTCTTGTTTAAAGTAAAATGCCCTGTCATCGGTAATGATATTGGATGCCAGATTGGTGATATTATTCTAAAGTACAATTGCAAGTAAAAAGGAAGGTTATTTTCATCCTTATTGCACTAGAATAAGACGAATTTGAAGGCTTGCCTCGGGGAAGATTTTTGCAGACCTATTTGAGCTATTTACCCGTACTGTTAGCCACCGGCGTAGGCGTTGGTTTTGCCAGCGGGCTGCTTGGAGTCGGCGGTGCCTTTATCACCGTCCCGGTTACCTATTGGGTAATCGTGGATATGGGCATTGCCCCCGATATAGCGATAAAAATAGCCTTCGGGACAAACTTGCTGGTAGTCCTGCCCACGGCGATAAGCGGTGCCCTGGGGCATAACCGCAGAGGGTCAGTCCGCTGGAAGGCAGCGCTGGGTCTGGGCTCGTTTGGACTGGCGGGAGCTTTGGTTGGGGCTGCCCTGGCTGTTCATTTTCTTCCCGGCGGGGCGCTGAAGATTGCCTTTGGGGGAGTGGTCCTGGCTGGTGCTCTCTGGATGGGTTTGGATGCGGTGCTGAAATTGACCAGGGAAAGGGGAGAGCTGAGGGAGAATTTAGCCCTTCTCGCCCCCTGTGGTTTTCCCATAGGAATGGTAACCGGGCTGACCAGCCTTGGTGGCGGGATACTGGCGGTCCCTATGCTGGTACTGGCATCTGGTTTTCCGATGCATCTCGCTGTGGGCACCTCCACGGCGGTGATAGCATTTACCAGCCTTGGCGGCGTTATTGGATATGCACTAAACGGTCCTGGAGTGCCTGAGCTTCTCCCACATTCAGTAGGATACGTAAATTTACCCATCTGGCTATGTTTGGCGGCTACCAGTGTACCTATGGCGCAGCTTGGCGCTAAGGTCGCACATGCTCTGCCGGCAAAGCGGCTTATGTATGTCTTTATCGCTGTTATGGTCTATGTCGGTCTGAGGATGCTTGGCGTGGTTTAGCTAGCTTAGAACTACACCTTAAAGCCGTAGAAAGACTTTCGCATATTCTTTCTCTTCTGCCATCAGTTCATCCTGTGGAGAAGTTAGCTTGCGTGGCATTTTCAGCTCCTAAATTGGCAAGTGGAGCCAACTGAAGACCCCGATCATCTTGAGACCCATGTAGAACATAACGATGATGAAAATGAGTCGTAGCTGCTTCGCCGGGAGCCGGTGTGCTGTCCGGGCACCGACCAGCGCCATGGGGATGCTCGTCGCTGCCAGGCAGAGCCAGGACCAGAGATGGAAATAGCCCAGGTGTGGTGAGGGGATGCCGCTAACTCCCAGCCCATTTACGATGTACCCGATGAGACCTCCTGTAGCGGTGAGGATCATCATGGCAGTGGAAGTACCGACAGCCTGGTGCATCTTGAATTTGAGGAAGAGGACCATAACTGGCACCATGAGGACACCACCTCCAATCCCGATAAGTCCTGTAATGACTCCAAGCAGGAATCCCATGGCAGCCCAGAGCCGGGGACTATCTTCAGGCTGCTCCTCGACCTTAACTGGCTTGGCGGTGAGCATTCTTATGCCACCAAGGAGTATTGTGGCTCCAAATGCAATTTTCAGAATCATGCCGGGGATGTGAGTTGCGGCAGTAGCTCCTCCAATTGCACCGATAAGTCCGAAGCCGCCTAGATACATGGCTGCCTTCCACCACACCGCTCCTTTCCAGTGATGTCCCATAGCACCACTGAACGCTGTGGGGAGGACAACGGCCAGGTTAGTGCCGAAGGCGAGCTTGATAGCCACGCTGGTGGAGACACCCATGGCTGTGTAGACCCAATACTGAACTGGAATCATGATGAAGCATCCGCCAACTCCCAGAAGCCCGCTGGCGAATCCTACCCCTATCCCCGTGCCCAGCAAGGCGAGAATATAGGCTATTGGCATGTCTTACCTCTTTTCGGTGGATGGACAATTGTCCATGGAGCAAAATATCTTCTATAGATCTAACAGCATCTTGAAAACCTTTCTTTTCAGGCTAAGGTGATGACAGTTCCTCCAGTCTATGCCGTACCCGAGCTAGCTCGTTCTGGAGAGTGGCAATCCTCTCCTTGAGCTCCAGGAGCTCACTGTCTTCAGCCGGTTCTGTACCTTCGTTGCAAGGCTCACTTCCAGAGAGTCCACCTCCTAAATAGCTATTCAGGGCATCGCTGACCTTACCAGAGGTGCCGGTAACTGTCTCTATCCCGAGTTGGTTGAAGAAATCTATAGCGCGAGGTCCCATTCCTCCAGCAATAATTACTTGAGCTCCCTGACTGTGGATGAATCCAGGCACTTGGCCAGGGTCGCCATGAGAGCCATAGAAGGGGTTATCCACCACGCTTACCTCCTTTACCTCCCCTGCCTCCACCTCCACCAGGGTGTAGTAAGGACATCGGCCAAAGTGCTGACTTATCAGGGCATCCAGGCCGTTGCCATCATCTGACGCTACTGCTATTCTCATTTGTTCACCTCCGTAAACTTGCTGATATTTTGCTTTTCGCTCGAATCTCCATACTGCCTGTGGTCCAACCCTGCCGGCCTTTCTCAGCCGCTCCCGGTCCTGAGTGGCCAGCTCATTGCCCTCAAGCGCTTTGTTTACCAGCTCGACCACCTCAGCGGCGTATTCCTTCATACCGGCCTCATCGAGGTAATGAGTGACCCAGAGGCCATCCCTTCTCGAGCGGACGAGGCCAGCATCCTCCAATATGCTGAGGTTACGGGAGGCCCTGGTCTGGGATATCCCCAGGGCCTGCATCAGCTCACAGACACAGCATTCTCTTTCCATGAGGATTTTCAGAATTCTAATCCTGGTCTCATCAGAGAGTGCCTTGAATAGTTTTGTGAGTTCCCTCATTCGCCTTCATCGTTGGAGCCTATATTCAAATATCCGCATATAAGCCTCTATTCTACCACTTAAATTTTAGTTGTCAAGGAAACCGAGACGCTTGGCCTAATTTAATTGCGGTTTGCTCGACAAGTCCAGTAGTCAGCAAGTTTTTTGATGGAATTTGCTGCCAGGCTGGGGTCTCTATACACGGGTATCTTTGCCTTTATAAAGTCGGCGAAGATATTCAAGGCAATCTGTTCACAATGTGGCTAGCCTTCTTCCTCTAATGTTACCTTTATTTCGTCTCCGATTCCTATGTTGAGGAAGTCAGCGGCGCTTCCGTTTTTGAGTGATATTTCCAGATAGTCGCTGCTACCGATGATAGCCATCAACTCTTCGCCTTCAGCATAGTAATTAGTTATACCCTGGATGAGACGTCCTGCTACCTCGATAAGGATGTCTTTGCCTGGCAGGTCAGACTTTTTGATGTTGGTAATCAAGTTGCCGAAGTGGTCAACATATGAAACAGTCCCCGTTAGATTACCTTGATAGTTAACGAGCGGCTTTGGGATGGGAAAAACATGGAGAGAGGTAATTTTTTCTCCACATTCATAAGGAGATATGTCCAGAGAGAGAGCAGCAGCGACAGGGGCGAAGATGTCCCTCCCATGGAATGTGGTGCTAATCGGATGTCTCCAGAAACGTGGATCGGTAATGGCTACAGCTTCGAAACCCTTTCCCAGGGTCACCAAGCCAAGGTCTGGAGAATATTGAGCCACTGAACCTTTAGCTGAGGATAGCTCATCGATTACATAGCTGAGAATGCCGTTGTCCGGGGCGACGAACAAAGATGAAGGTGTTTTTAAGATTACTCCGCGTCGCTCACTACCCACACCAGGGTCAACAACGGCTACGTGGACGGTTTTCTTGGGGAAATAGCGATAGGTGTAACCAAGGATGAAAGCAGCTTGGAGAACGTTCTGGGGCGCGATAGAATGGGTAATGTCAACGATGTTAACCTCAGGGTTGGTGCTCAAGATGACGCCTTTCATAGCGGCAACATAAGCATCGTCAGAACCAAAATCGGTGGTTAAGGTTATTATCGGGCTCACTTCAAAAGCACTTTCTCTTGTCATTGCGAGGAGCCGAAGGCGACGAAGCAATCTCTCCCATTGGGATTGCTTTGCTTCGCTCGCAATGACATGGTGTGGTCATTTTTGCAAGATACTTTATGTAGGAGATCTAGCAATCAATACTGCCAGGATGATGAAAACAATAACTAAAATGATAGTAAGGTTAAGCAGGGTTTTTTCCACTCCTCGCCGCGAACGGTAAACAGAATCAGCTTGTCCAAAAATACCCCCGAGGCCACCACCATGTAGTTGAAAAAAAACAGTGGCAATTAAAGCTATAGCTAATAACAGTTGGGCAACACAAAGATAAGTAGGCAATTTATCCTCCTCCCAGCTGTTGCATAAGGATTTCCGTTACCACTGATGGGTTGGCTGTTCCCCTGGTCGCTTTCATCACCTGCCCAGTAAGAAAAGTCAAAGCTTGTTGTTTGCCATGACTATAGTCTGCCACTGCTTTAGCATTATTAGCAAGCACCTGCTCCACTATTGTTCTTAGCTCGGTGACATTGCTGATTTGACCTAGTTTCTTTTCAGCCACAATGTCGCTGGCTTTCTTCCCAGTATAAAACATTTCTTCAAACACTGCTTTAGCAACAGGGCCACTGATAGTCCCTTTATCCACTAAATCGAGCATTTCTACCAGAAGGCCTGGGCTTACCCTCGTGTTTTCAATATCACTGTTGGTAGCATTAAGCAATCGGCTGAAGTCACCCAACAGCCAATTACTCACCATTTTCGCCTTGTTAGTGTCTGTTAACTTCAGGCAATTTTCGAAGTAATCGGCGATTGCCTTGGAGCCTGTTAAGATATTAGCGTCATATAAAGGCAAGCCGTATTGCGCCATGACCCGCTCTTTTCTAGCTTCGGGTAATTCAGGTAATTTTGCTTTAATTTCCTCTATCCAGGCCATATCGAGAAACAAAGGAGGTAAATCAGGTTCAGGGAAATAGCGATAATCATCAGCGTATTCTTTGCTTCTCTGGCTAACGGTAATACCTTTCTCATCCAGCCAGCCTCTTGTTTCCTGAACTAACTTGCCTCCTTTATCAAGGACCTCTCTTTGTCTTTCTGATTCATATTTCAAGGCTTGATAGACTGCCTTAAAGCTGTTCATGTTCTTAACTTCAACTTTCGACAGCAATTCTTTGCTGCCGGACGGGCGAATACTTATATTTGCATCGCATCGGAAGCTACCGTCCTCCATATTACCTGTAGATACCCCCAAATAGCGGAGGATAGTGTGTAATTTGATAAGGTAATCTCGCGCCTCTTCAGCAGAACTAATTTCGGGCTCGCTGACAGTCTCCATTAGTGGAATTCCAGAGCGATTAACATCCACTAGGCTATAATTTCCTCTATGCCACAGCTTAGCCACATCCTCCTCAAGGTGAACCCTGGTGATATTGACTTTTTTCTGGTGTCCATCGCTGTTGATGACCAGCCAACCCTGTCTGCCGATTGGGGCGTCATATTGGGAGATTTGATAATTTTTCATCATGTCAGGGTAGAAGTAATTCTTGCGGTCAAATTTAGTGTATTCAGCAATGGTGCAGTTTAGAGCCAGTGCAGTCACTATGGTGTATTCCACTGCTTTCTTATTGATAACCGGGAGCGTGCCAGGCATGCCCAGACAGATGGGGCAAACATGAGTATTGGGTGGAGCATCAACATAATCGGTGCTGCAGGAGCAGAACATCTTGCTCTTGGTTAATAATTGAGCATGGACTTCCAAACCAATGACTGTCTCGTAATCCATAAAGCTGGTGTAGTATACCAACCTGTCTCGGTGGTAGCAAACTTTCCCTCCCTTATTAAAAATCAAACATAAAAAGTCAAAATGACAAATTAAAATGTAAAAACCTTCCTTATTTTGATTTTTGAGTTTTGCTTTCCTAAGATTGCCACGCGGAGCCTGTCCTGAGCCTCTTGAGATTCTTCGCTACGCTCAGAATGACAGGAGGTGAAGGGCTCGCAATGACAATAAGGAAGCTCGCAATGACAATGGAAAAAGGCGCAATGACACATCCCCTCCAGTCATTGCCAGGCACACCCCCCTCTGTCATTGCGAGGCACAAAGTGCCGAAGCAATCCCCAGGCTAAATCCTAAACTCAAAGCACTAAGCCCTAAACAAATCCCAATATCTAAATTTAAAGTTCAAAACCGTTTTGGTCATTGGGATTTAGGTCATTTGATATTGTTTGTTATTTCGGATTTAGGATTTCGAATTTTCTTTTACAGGGATTGCCACGCTTTCCCCTTCGCTACGCTCGGGGCTCTGCCTGACCGCGATGACGATACAATGTTATTGCCTTTTTGATATGGACATAGGAAGTAGTGAGAAATAAAATAGGCTTTGTGGAGCGAATTATCGAGGTTCTGGAGAGGGAATATGGCAAGTTGGAATGGCAGCCTGATGGGAAGCCGCTTGCTGGCCTGGTGCGTACCATACTTTCCCAGAATACCGCGGACACAAATTCAAAACGTGCCTTCAATATGCTGATGTCTAGCTTTGGTAGCTGGGAAGCTATCGCCTCTGCTCTTGTACAGGAAATTGCCTATGCCATCAGGGAAGGCGGTCTATCTAAAATTAAGGCGCCGAGAATAAAAAACATACTTAACCAGATTAAGAAAGAGCAGGGACATATTAGCCTTGATTTTCTTGGCTCACTGAGTGTATCTGAAGCTAAGGATTACTTACTGGGTTTACCAGGGGTGGGTGAAAAGACCGCCAATTGTGTATTGCTTTTCTCGCTGGGCAAACCCTGCCTGCCGGTGGACACGCATGTTTTTCGGGTAGCCAAACGTTTAGGGTTGATTGACGCTAGAACGTCCATAAAAGAGGCACATCGCTTGTTACAGCAGCAGGTCCCGCCATCGGGGGTTTATCAGTTTCATATTCACATGATAGAGCACGGCAGAAAGGTATGCCATGCTAGAAATCCCGAATGTGATAGATGTATATTGAGCAATGATTGCCCCGATTCGTCCGCCCATTAAAGGTAAGTGGTATAATTTTTAACATGGCACAAATACTGCGGAGCAAGAATCTAGCTACCAAGTTTCAGATACTGCTGGAAATAGCGGCAAGTCAACCAAATATACAGCAGAAGAACATTGCCGGGAAGTTGAATATCAGCCCTCAGGCAATCTCTGAATATGTTAAAGAATTGATAAGCGATGGTTGGCTTGCCTCTCAAGGTCGCTCTAGATATCAGGTGACCAAAGAGGGTGTGGACTGGATTTTGAAAATGGCGCGGCAGTTACAAAGCTACAGTTCGTTTGTGAATAAAGTGGTCAGCGATATATCGGTTTCCACAGCAATAGCTGCTGATAATTTATCGAGTGGTCAATCAGTTTCACTATATATGAAGGACGGCTTGTTATTTGCCTCGAACAAGTTAGCCCGGGGAGCAGCGAGAGGAGTAGCTGTATTCGATGCTAAGAAGGGTGAGGATGTCGGTATCTCGCAGATAGAAGGGGTAATAGAGTTGAAGATGGGCGAGGTAATTATTTGCAAGGTACCAAATGTGCGGGAGGGAGGGTCACGGAATGTTGACTTGGCCCGACTAAAGGAGGAGCTGTATAAAGGCAGGTTAGTTGGGGCGATTGGCAATGAGGCGCTGGTTACCCTGAAAAGCATCGGTGTAAAGCCGGGTTATCGCTATGGAGTCAAGGAGGCGATGGTGGAGGCGGCGTCCTGTGGGCAATCATTCCTGGTGCTTTGTACTGAAGATGCAGCTTCAGAAATAGTTCGCAGGCTGGAAGAGGAGAAGCTGGAATACAAGATTGTTGATCTGGCACAAAATAAGCGGCCTGTGAGAAGTTAAAAGTCAAAAGTCAAAATGCAAAGTGACAAAGCAAAAATAAGTCAGAAGTCAAAGATCAAAATGAGGAAGGTTTTTACATTTTAATTTGTCATTTTGACTTTTTATGTTTGATTTTTGATATTGTTCGGGATTTACTGCTTTGAGCTTAGGCTTCAACTTGGGATTGCTTCGTCACTGATACTCCTCGCGATGACAAGAAGGGGGGTGCCTCGCAATGACGAATAGGGTAACGTGTCAAATCATTTAAGTAGGTAACTCAACTTCAGGGTATTGACATTTCATTACAGGGTTATTTATACTACCGTAGTCAAGTTTACTTGCGTATAATAAAGTGAGCTTGTTTATTGAACGAAGGGAGGGCTCGAAATGGCTGATATCAAAAAGAGGATTGGTGCTTTTCTTGGCAGTTTATTGCTAATTTTTGCGGTTATATTGACTATTTTGCCTATACCCATAGTTGCCTATTCTAATTATCCTTTATCGTGCAGCGATACTGAAATAGCCAGTGCTCTGGATTACTTGCGTAACAACCAGACAACTCAAGGTGACATCGGAGGTTTTGCTACCTCAGCATGGGTGACTATGGCGATAGCCGCTGGTGAGGAAGATCCACATACCTGGAAAGTGGGAAGCAATCCCTCCATCGTTGATTATTTAGAGACACATGCCGGTAATGCTAATGTTAGCATAGCTCCTGATGTTGCACGCATGATTCTGGCAATAGTAGCTGCTGGGGAAAGCCCTACAGATTTTGGTGGCATAAATTTTGTGGATGCACTAAAGATACTCTATGATGACGGGCAGATTGGTGACACATCCCTGCTCAATGACGATTTCTGGGGTGTTATGGCGCTTATCTCCGCTGGTGAAAGCGCAAGCTCGGAGATTATCGCTAATTCGGTGGGTTTTATTAAGAACAATCAAAACGACGATGGTGGTTGGAGCTGGGCTATAAATCAATCTAGCGATGTCGATGATACCGCATGTGCAGTGATGGCCTTGATTGCTGCCGGGGAAAGTTCAGGCTCAAATGCTATCACAAATAGCTTAAATTATATTAAATCGCAGCAGGCGGATAATGGCGGCTTTCTTTCCTGGGGAGCAACTAACCCATCCACCGATTCCTGGGCAATTGACGCCATTGTAGCTGCGGGACAGAACCCGACGAGCAGTTACTGGACAAAGAATAATAATACCTCTATCGATGACTTGCTTGGCTTTCAGAACCTTGATGGCTCCTTTCCTGATTGGCAAGGCAACCCTTCTCCCTGGATTACTGCTTATGCCATACCAGCTCTTTTAGGCAAGCCATACCCTGTCGAGGTTCTTCAGCCTCAGGCCCCCGGTTCAGTTTATGTTAGAGTTGAGGGGCAATCCAGCACTGTCTGGAGTGGTGATGTAACTGTTACCGAGTCTGATATTACGGCTGATAATAGTGGCACCACTTATCATCTATCAGCCCCCACTGCTCTGGGAGCTCTGGATGAGGCTTCCAACCATGAGGAGAGGTTCTCGTATTATGTCACCGATGAATATGGAGGACTATATGCAAAATCGATAGCTGGTGAACAGCCGAGTGGAGCAAATGGTTGGATGTATCGGGTAGATTACTATAGCCCTAGCGTTGGCGCTGACCAATTTATACTTGCTGAGACAACGCCTCCGGCTCCTCCACATGAGGAAGTGCTTTTCTATTATGGAGCTTGGACTGACCTTCCCTTAAAGATATCTGTAAATAAAACTGCAGTGGCTAAGGGTGAGGAATTCAGTGTCACGGTGAGTGTATATAATGATACTGCTCACGATTGGTCAGCTTGCGAAAATGCTACTGTCTATGCTGACCACGATTACACCACTGGCAGTGATGGCAAGGTAAACATCACTATAGATAGGGATGGCACCTTTAAGCTCTTTGCTGAGAAAAGTGGCTGCATCCGAAGTGACAAGGTCTCAGTCAGGGTGGGGACAGGAGTGAGCTCTCAAGCACAGGTCAGTTTATCTGCCACAATTACCCCGGCGATCTCTATTGAGGTGACTCCTGATAGTATCGATTTTGGTGATCTGGCACCAGGGTATACTAGCGATGCCTGTAGTATAACTATCGAAAATAAAGGGGGTATGCCAGTTACGGTTACTGTTGAAACAACTGATCAGGCACAAGGGTTGTTTACCAATGGGCTGAAACTGGATAACAATTCCTGGCGTTTGTTTGGTAAGACAATAAATGCTAATGACAATTTGGAAACTCAAGCTAAACTGGCTGTTCCCCTGGATTACGCTGGTGTTGGCACAAAGACAGGCACTCTAATCTTCTGGGCGGAAGAATCCTGATATGCAAGGCAGATGGCTGCTCACTGCTTTTTGTTTGGTGATTGCCGTCATGCTTTTGTTTCCTGTTTCACTGTTAGCAGCCGGGGTAGGAATTGCTCCAAGGGAGCTAGAATTCAATACTTACCTTGGCAGTTCAGCCAATGAAACTCTCTATGTGATCAACACAGGGGATAGCGAGGCGGAGTATGAGATATATGTGGACGAGGAATATAAAGACTGGTTTGATATCGCACCAAGTGAATTCACTCTAGTCCCCGCTGAGGTTAAAGAAGTAGAAGTAATTGCTTCTCCTCCTCTACCCTCACACGGTGATTATGCTATTCGCCTTTACATAATTGCCGCAAATCCCTCCCTCCAGCTGGGAGTGGGTACAGGAGTCAAGGTGCCTGTTCAGCTCCACATCGCTAGCTGGCCGTTGTATGTGGCGATTGGCATAGTTGCCTTGCTTGTAGGTTTAGCAGTGTTTTTAGTACGGAGAAGAAATAGAGCTTATTGACATTATGTTGTTGGGAGCAAAGCGAGACAATCTCTTAAAACTTGTTGTAATTGCGATTGTTGTTGCTTGCCTGTTTGCCATTCCGTTAAGCGGCTGCCGGTCAACGCCTTCGGGGCAAATTGAAGTAGGGGTAATCGTTAGCCAGGACAACAGCACGCTAGTGCTGGATGAATTGGTGACACTGGATAATGGCTCAACTGCTATGGATGCATTACAGCAGGTGGCTAACGTGGAAACCAGGTATGGAGGAGGGTTTGTAGGGGCGATAGATGGCGTGCGCTCTCAGTATCCAGGAACAAATAAAGATTGGTTCTATTATGTTAATGAGGTATCACCAAATGTCGGAGCTGCTGCCTACATACTCCATGATGGTGATGTAGTGCATTGGGACTTCCATGAATGGTAAGCTACAAATATAGTGACAAAGGCACGGGCATCCACAGGCTTAATCCGTGGTGTAAGTTAGCCTGGATTGCCGGTGTTTGTATCCTTGCTCTGCTGTTCGATAGTCCCGTTTATCTTCTTCTACTCTCTTTATCTACGTTACCGGTAATTTTGGCAGCCAGGGTATGGAAAGAATGGCTTTCGGTGATGAAGTTCGCCTTCTTTTTATGCTTATTAATCATAGTCGTCAATGCCCTGGTAAGCAATCAAGGTTCTCATGTTCTATATCAATTTCCCTTTGCAATTCCCATAGCCGGTGCCCCTCGAATAACTCTGGAGGGGATACTCTGGGGGGTGGGAAATAGCTTGAGATTGCTGGCGATAATCTCCGCTTTCACTGTGCTTATGTTTGCCATTCATCCTGATGACCTTATGTTGGCTATGGTTAAGGCGAAATTACCTTATAAATCAGTTATGGTGACAAGCCTGTCCACTAAATTTGTTCCTGCTCTGATTGATGATGCTCAACGTATTGCTGATGGAAAGAAGAGCAGGGGACTGGAGCTTGACAAGGGAGGGCGGATTCAAAGAGTCAAAAGCTATGCCTCCATCGCTATTCCATTGTTATCCAACTCACTGGACCGCGCTGTCCAGGTGGCTGAAGCAATGGAGTCACGGGCATTTGGCTCGGGGCAAAAGAGGACTTTTTATAAGGAGTTGAAACTAAGTAAAGGTGACATAACTATTTTATCGTTCGTTTTTTCCTCTATTGCCTTTGGAATCTTTTTGCGCTGTTTGGGGCAAGGAGGATACCAGTATTATCCCGTTGTCGAGGCTGTCAGCCTTACTGCTTCAGAATGGGCTATGTTATTTGTTTTACTACTTCTGGTTAACACCATGCCTATCCTGGCTTTGCTAAAAAGGAAGGTGTCTCTTGGTTAGCATAAAGAATCTGACCTTTTACTATAGTGGTAGTGATAAGCCGGCTCTTCGCGACATCAACCTTGAAATTGGGGATGGTGAGTTTGTATTACTTACCGGTCCCTCTGGAGGGGGAAAGTCGAGCCTGTGTCGCTGTCTGAACGGGTTAATACCCCATTTTTACGGTGGGAAGATAACCGGCAGGGTGGGGGTTAATGGGCTTGATGTAACCAAGCATTCCACCAAGGAACTGGCTACTATGGTAGGGATGGTGTTTCAAGACCCCGAAAACCAGTTGGTAGCTATGGATGTGGATAGCGAGCTTGCCTTTGGGTTGGAAAACCTCGCTTTTGCTAAAGAGGTTATCGCCAGGAGAGTGGAGGAGGCGCTGGATACAGTGGGTATTGTCAGCTTACGACATCGAGCAACAAGCGAACTTTCCGGTGGCGAGAAGCAGAGAGTGGCGATAGCCTCTGTGCTGGCGCTTTACCCCGATATCCTGGTATTGGATGAGCCTACTTCGGAATTAGACCCCAAAGGTGCTGAAGATGTCCTTAATGTAGTCGAGCGGCTAAATGATGAGCTGGGCATCACGGTGATATTGGTGGAACACAGATTGGATAGAGTGGTAGCGCACTCCGATAGGGTTATTGTGCTGGAGAAGGGGATGATTACCGCTGACGGAGGTCCACGGTCAATTCTCAGCGATGGAAGGATTTCCCAAAGTGGCGTTGGGATACCTCCCATAATTAAGCTTGCTCAAGCTGTGAAGAGCAAAGGCAACCTCATTGATAACACTCCACTGACGGTCAAGGAAGGCAGAATAGCATTAGCTAAAACTCTTCGTCATTCTAAGCCCTTCGCTTCTCGGCATTCCGAGCATCCCTCATTGTCATTGCGAGCCGAAGGCGTGGCAATCCCGAGACCCTTCGCTATCGCTCATGGTGACAATAAAGGACCTGTCATTGCGTCCCCCTTTTATGGCATTGCGAGTGAAACGAAGCAATCTCATCTTAAGCCTCTAATCGAGGTGAAGAACTTATGGCACGCTTATCCTGATGGCTTCGTTGCCTTGAAGGGCATAAATTTGAAGGTATGCCCCGGCGAATTTGTCGCCATTATGGGGCGGAATGCCTCAGGGAAGACTACCTTGGTCAAGCATTTCAACGGCTTGCTTAAACCGACAAAGGGCGATGTTATTCTTGGTGACATCAATACTAAAGAAGCGACTGTGGCTGAGTTGTCCAGGAAAGTGGGCTATGTTTTTCAAAATCCCAACGACCATTTATTTTGCGACACGGTGGAAGAGGAGCTTGCTTTCACCTTGAATAACCTGGGAGTCAAGAGTGAGGAAGCTAAGCCATTGATTAATCGAACGCTGGAAAGATTTGGGCTGATGCAATATAGATACCAATATCCTCGGTTCTTGAGTGGTGGAGAGAAACAAAGAGTGGCTTTGGCTTCTATCCTGGTAGCTCAGCCTCAGGTAATTATCCTTGATGAGCCTACCAGGGGGATGGAATACCGGCTAAAGGCTGAGTTAATGAAATTTCTAGACCAATATCGGAGGGAGGGCAGAGCAGTAATTCTGGTGACCCAGGATGTGGAGATAGCGGCTGAGTTTAGCGACAGAGTGGTGTTGCTCAGCGAAGGAAAAATCGTGGTAGATGGTCCCAGGAGAGAAGTGCTATCACGAGCGTTGTTATTCTCGCCCCAGATAAACCGCCTGGCGCAGGCTCTCAAAAGTTATGGTGTCTCTGGCGATATATTAACTGCTGAGGAGATGATTGAGGCATTGAAATGAGTCACAATACGTCATTGCGGTTAGCCGAAATCCTGAGCGCAGTGAAGGGGCAAGCGAAGCAATCTCCTCTGGCACTGCTGATATCCCTTGCCGTAGGTCTTTCTATTTGCTTTGTGTTACTGCCTTCGTTAAATGCTCTGGTGAACTGGGCATTAATGGCAACTGTGCTTGCTATCGTGGTCATACTGGCCTTTTTCTTCAGTTTTGAGTCAATCGCCCAGAGCTCCAAAGAGATAGCTTTGATTTCCATGTTAGCCACTATGTCGGCGGTTTTGAGAATTCCTTTTGGTGCCATTCCCAGCTTTCAGCCATGCACCTTCCTGATAATTTGCTCTGGATATGTCTTTGGTCCCGTATCTGGCTTTATGGTGGGAGCGATGACGCCGCTCATCTCCAATTTCTTTTTAGGGCAAGGTCCCTGGACGCTATACCAGATGCTTGCCTGGGGGTTGATAGGGTGTGGTGCTGGCTATCTGGGGCGACTCATGCGTCGTTTCACTCCAGAGTATGTCATCGCGGTGAGCCAGAGCTCTGACTGTAGCGAAGGGGCAGCGAAGCAATCTCATAGCACTCAGGGAAGCTTTCGCGAAGCAATCCCATTAACTAGAAAATGGCTGGTAAGCTTTGGCGTTATCTCTGCCTTTATCTTTGGACTTATAATGAATATCTATTTCTGGCTCTACTTTGCCGGCCCTCTCACACTTAGCACTCTGCTCTTCGCCGAGCTCAGCAGCTTCTGGTTTGATGTTTCCCACGCTGTGGGAAATGCTCTCTTCCTGGGACTGTTTGGCACCAGGACCATAGCCATAATGGAAAGATACAAGAAGCGATTCACCTGGGTCTACCAGGCTGAATAATCCTCAGCGGCATCGAAATTGCAATCCCGTTAAGTGGAAAATGGCTAATAGGCTTTGGCATTGTCTCCGCCTTTATCTTGGGACTTATAATGAATGGCTATTCTGGGTATACTTTGCCTATGCTTGCAAGTAGCACTTTGCTCTTCGCCGAGCTTGGCAGCGTATGGTGTGACACTTTGCATACCATAGGAAATGCTCTCTTCCTGGGACTGTTTGGCACCAGGACCATAGCCATAATGGAAAGATACAAGAAGCGATTCACCTGGGTCTACCAGGCTGAATAATCCTCAGCGGCATCGAAATTGCAATCCCGTTAAGTGGAAAATGGCTAATAGGCTTTGGCATTGTCTCCGCCTTTATCTTGGGACTTATAATGAATGGCTATTCTGGGTATACTTTGCCTATGCTTGCAAGTAGCACTTTGCTCTTCGCCGAGCTTGGCAGCGTATGGTGTGACACTTTGCATACCATAGGAAATGCTCTCTTCCCGGGATTTTTTGGCACCAGGACCATAGCCTGTTGAGGCTGAAGAAGCTAGACCGGGATAAGTGGAGAATCACAAGGCACCATACCATTGTATTGAAGCACAAATCGTGGCATACTATCCCTATGGAGATATTTGGTTGTTGTTACAACTAAGGGCTCGCTAGCATGCAAATAGATGAACTTCTTCGGTTAATGGTAGAAAAGGATGCCTCAGATTTACACCTGAGGGTTCCAAGCCCACCGGTGCTGCGTATCGATGGTGTGCTCATACCGCAGGAAGATTTGCCGCCAGTTACACACACAGATATTAAAGAGGCTTTTGAGCATATTACTGTTGCTAGTCAACGGAAGGCTTTTGACCAAAAACTGGAGTTAGATTTAGCCTATAGTATTCCTGGGTTAGCTGGATTTCGAGTCAGCGTATTAAGTCAAAGAAGGACAATGAGCATCGCCTTCCGCCGGATACCAGCTACAGTTCCGACTATTGATGAACTCGAGTTACCCCAGATTTGCAAGAGACTTGTTCTTGAGCCCAGGGGGCTTATTCTGGTTACCGGGCCTACAGGAAGTGGTAAGAGCACCACTTTAGCTGCAATGATTGACTATCTTAATGAAAATGAAGGACGGAATGTCATCACTATTGAGGACCCCATTGAATACTTGCATCAAAACAAGAAATGCATCATCGCCCAGCGAGAGCTGGGTGATGATACTAAGTCATTCGCCAGTGGCTTGATGCATGTTCCCCGTCATGACCCTGATGTGATTCTCGTGGGCGAGATGCGTGACCTGGAGACCATAGCCGCAGCTATCACTGCAGCGGAAGCGGGACAGCTAGTGCTGGCAACATTACACACCATTGATGCTGTCCAGAGTGTTGACCGCATAATTGATGTCTTCCCTGCTGACCAGCAACGCCAGATTAGATTACAGCTATCCCAGATAATAGAAGCGGTGCTGTCGCAGACCCTGTTGCCACGAACTGGAGGCAAAGGAAGAATAGCCGCTTTTGAGATTTTGATTGCTACCCCTGCTGTTAGAAACTTAATTCGCACTAGCAGAACCTTTGAATTGCCCGGTATTATGCAAATTGGTGCTAAAGACGGTCTGCAGACTTTGAACCAGTCATTAGCTTACCTGGTGAAAAACCACAAGGTCACCGCTAAAGAAGCTATGGCGAGAAGCAGCAACCCAGAGCAACTTAAGAAGTTGATTCATGGGCACTGATGCATCTGGCTCTTGGGTGTCAGCTTCATCGCCTCCGGATTTTGTAGTTGCCTGATTCATCAGGCACAATTGCCCAATAAATTGGGCAACTACATTTTTAAACTACACCTCGCAATCCCATTTAGACCCTTCCCCTTCACTTCGTTCAGGGTCAGGGTGACAAAAAAGATGTCATTGCGCCCTTTTCTATTGTCATTGCGAGCCGAAGGCGAAGCAATCCCACTCGAAATAACCATCCATAAATTGTTGAACACTGTGGCTTATTTCGTGTGCATCACGGCGTCAAAAACCCTGGCCAGGGTTTCTAACCCCAGCCAAGGTAAACCGCCCCTTCGATTGCCCTCGCAATCAAAGGCTTAAGTCCAGGTTCGCTGGTTAGCCTACTTGAAAATTGGGCGACCAACCGGCAGGATCACTCTTCCAAAGCCCGTAAGCAGCCCCAGGGCCATACCAAGGTAGAGCATTATCAACCCACCTGCCAAGATGAACCAGCCAGCTATTACCCCTATCAGTGGCCATATCCCCATTGGCGGGAAACCCTGCATGGTATAGCCAGCCATCAGGAATATACCAATCACAAATATGAACAGGGCCAAAAACGGTATCCAGCTCGTCCGTCCCATGACCGGCACAAAGGTCGCCAGAATTATCCCCAGTATGATGAATACCCATCCGTTGACGATTGTGGTGGGGATACCAGGAATGCCAAGCGCCAGTAACGGCATCCCGCCCCACAGTTGAAATATGTAGGTCAGTGCCGGGGTAGCGAAGAAGAATACTCCGAAACATAAATTCAGAACCCCGTTAATTGTATCTCCATTCCTGAAGCCTATCAGCCCGGCGATGATTAGCACCAGCCCTGCTCCCAGAAGCCAGGCGATGAAGATTGACACATCTGTGATCGCTATCCTCCCTGTCAAGATTGCCCAAACAGCAGTGTTGCCAGCCGCTACGGCAAACAAGCCCGCCATCGTGGGGTCGCCCCAGGTTGACCCTTGCTGAGCCATTTGTCACCTCCTTTTTCCGTATCCGTTGCGAAACTACTATATAATACAGTGTAGTGCTGTTGTCAATACCTTGTGCGCATCCAGTTACCTGGTAAGACATTGCCTCATTTAGCTGTTCCCCTTCTTTAGCCTTTCAAACAGTGGGGCATGGCATCAAGAGTTATCCGCTTCTATTCCCAAATATGGTAAGATAAGGTGGTATTCTGGTCCTGGCAATGGCTATTCCAAACACCGGAATGGTTACACGAGAGGCAGATAGGAAGATGTGAAATGCTGAAAAGGTTTTCCCTGAAGAAGTTCTTGTTAATGGTGGGTATAGCCATTAGAAGATTCTTCACTTTTGAGGAAAGTACCGAAGGCAGAAGGAGGCGAAAGGAACTATTTGTACTGGCAGGGATATTTTGTGCCCTGGTGATAGGCGCTATTCTCGTTGGGGTTAGCGATAATCTGCCTGGCATAGTTCTATGCTACCTGGCAGCCATCACCTTGATCGTCGCGGTAACACGCACCTGGAAAAGAACGAAGATGTTCTTAATCTTGCTGGGAACATCAGTGGGCGGGTTCATTGTCTTTGTTGTGCTACACAACGTCTTTTATGGCCTGACCATACTCACCAGCCACATCAGCGCATTGAGCCATGTGATGGAGGTTTTTCATGTGGCGTTCTTCATTATTGCCGTTTTCCTGTGCCCGGCAGCTTTTGTAGTAGCGGTTATAGGCAGCATAATCCTCGCTATCAGGGGGCGCAGAAGACAAGCAATGGGATAATTGTAGCTCGCCCGAGCCAGGACTTGGCATTTTGCTCTTCGCCGAACTTATCTCCATTGGAATTTCAATCCCTGCTGAATTAACAATCCGATGAGATGTTAAATGCTGTGTTACACGGAGAAAACGATTCTTAAAAGATGCCATAGTAACTGCACGGGCAGGAGTTTCGCTGCAACTACCTTGACAACGCAACCTGGGATGTTAGTGTTCTTGGCTCTCGATTACACAATCTAACACTTTGGACTCTCGTTATCTCTTTTTCATGATAAAGAACGCCGAGCTATACCATTTATGGTATTTCCTGGACAGGTCAATCTCCCGTTGTTCCTCGTCGAATACCTCAAGAGCCTTGGAGTCATTGATATACCTGGGGCGAAGCTCCTGGATTCGGTTCTCCAGAGGACCATTATACTCAATCCACCATGCATCCTCAGGCAATGTGAAATACCCAATTACATCATAGCCGCAGGCAGGGATTTGTTCCAGGTACTCTCGCACTGTCCTTATCCCCGAAGCAGCAAGCCCCCTCCAGTAATTGTAGACCTCCTGTGGTGGATCCAGGCGCGACCAGGTGAATTCATGTGCTACCAGGCACCCTTTAGGCTTAAGGAACCGCCGCCATTCCTTGAGGGCCCTTTCAAAACCAATAATGAATGTCGAGCCCTCGGCCCAGATGATATCGAAGCTTTCATCCGGGAAATCCATATCGAACATCGAACATTTCACGGTCTTGACTCGGTCTGACAGCCCTGCCTCTTCGACCTTTCTCGTAAGTCTATCCAGAAGAGGCTGGTTGATGTCCAACCCTGTTATTTGTCCGTTACCTAACCTTGCGAGTTCCATAGTCGGCACACCCGAACCACAACCCACATCCAGAACGCAGGGTTTATCCAATTTGGGAAGCATGTGAAACGCCTTTCTCGTATATTTGCTAAGGCCATCCCTCAGCATATCTTTATCTGTCTGGAGTATTGTTTCTTTGGTCATTAATCACCAGTCTCCCTGATACTTGGACATAATAACAATCCGCCCAATTGTATAGATTTTCTACATAATGTTTCGTGGCTTTGTGAAGTTGCGATCCTGGTATCTCGATTCTATTTTTGCTTACTCCTCATAGCCCTGGCAACCGGCAGGGCAATTCCCAGTATAATCGCGAAACGAAACGATGTCTCCCCATGCGGGGAAACGACTTGATTACAACATAGCAATATGCGTTTACAGGACGTGGTTATTCCTTCTCCTTTTCCTTCCCCCGCTTTTTTAGTGCATCAGCTTTGGAGATCAGGTAGATCATGCCACCCAGACACAGAAGGAAAATACCAACGCCAATAGGCGAACCCCAGGAGACTGCCAACCACAGATTTTCCATTTCTTCCTCCTTTCGTTGAACATTGACCTTCGTGCTCAGATTGTATACATTGGTTTGCAGGGAAGTCAAAAAGCCCATTTCACAACAAACTAGATTAGTCTCGTCAGTCAGGCTCACTAAATCCGCCAGCCATTCGGAGCGGTATTCAAGCTTGAGCCACTGATTGTAGTTGAAGGTGTAATCCAGAAAAGAGAGGAAAATTTGGATATCATTGCTGATGCGCTCATTCCACTCTGCGAGGAGAGCAAAAGGCAAAATACCATGCACACGCCTTGCCTTGCCAGTTCGGAATTGCTATGACTGTCCCCGGGATGTAAAATTGAAAATGCAGCGCTCAGTAAATGCAAGCTCTCAAAGTCAAGAAGGTGTATCCCGATGCCCGTCTACCACAGCGGGCTACTGAAGGGGCGAGCGGGCTGGACCTCTTTGCCTACATTAAGGAAAGCAGCAAAACAGTCGTACTTGAAGAAAAGCCGAGGCTAATCGGCACTGGCATTGCGATTGAAGTGCCCGGCGGCTATGAGGCTCAAATACGTCCCAGGTCAGGGCTGTCGGCAAAAGGAGTTCTTGTCGCCTTGGGCACAGTCGACAGCGACTATAGAGGTGAAGTGATGGTGACGATGTATACAGTGGGGCGTCATAACAGTTTCGAGCTCAAACACGGCGACAGGATAGCACAGCTGGTCATAGGTAAGCTGGCTGAGCTGCCAATAGAGGAGGTTAGTGAGCTCTCCGCCACAGAAAGGGGAGCCAGCGGACACGGCTCCACCGGCATTCGCTGAAATGGCCAACATAAGGGTAGGGACTTGCTCATGGACTGACCCAACTCTGTTGAGTTGTGGCCGGTTCTACCCGAATAGCGCGCGTTCCGCGGAGGCACGTCTCCGCTATTACTCCAGCCAGTTTGACCTCGTCGAAGTAGATAGCAGCTACTATTCGCTGCCCAGCGAAAGGACTGGCTACCTGTGGGCACAGAGGACAGGCGACAACTTTACCTTTGACGTCAAGGCTTTCCGGCTGTTCACCCAGCATCCAACGCCGCCTGATTCACTGCCTAAAGACCTGAGGCAGGAGCTAACACCGGCACTGCGGCAGAAAGCCAACCTGTATTATAGTGACATGCCTGGCGAGTTGACAGATGAGCTCTGGCGAAGATTCGAGATGTCACTACTTCCTCTGGATACTGTTGGTAAGCTTGGTATTGTGCTGTTTCAGTTTCCACCGTGGTTTTACCCCAGCCGGCAGCAGCTTGATTACATTCTGTTGTGCAACGATAGATTGCCACAGTATCGACTGGCAATAGAGTTCAGAAACAACGTGTGGCTGAACGACAGAAACAGAAGCAACACGATTGACTTTCTCAAGCAGAATGCTCTTCCGTTCGTCTGCGTGGATGAACCTCAGGGTTTCAAGTCCAGTGTTCCTCCAGTAAGCGAGGTAACCTCTGACATCGGGCTGGTAAGATTTCATGGACGAAACACCGGGATGTGGGAGAAGAAGGGCATTAGTGCCGTGGAGCGTTTCAACTATCTTTACAGCGAAGAAGAGCTTAAGCCATGGGCAGGTAAGATCGCCGAGATGGCAAGCCAAACCGCAGAGACGCACGTGCTGTTCAATAATTGCCACCACGACAAGGCAGTTGTCAACGCCAGACAAATGTGTTTTCTGCTAAGCTCGCAAGGTGATGCCCGACCGGCGAAGGAATAAAGTGTACAGAATGCAATTTGGCAGCGTTCCCATTTTCGTCACGGAAAAGAGCAAGGCGCCAGCTCTGAAGCTTTCCCCACACAGCATAGCTTTATTCAAGCAGTGTAAGCTGCAATACAAGTTCCAGTATATAGATAAACTGGGCGATAAGTATGGAAAAGCCAAGCCCTATTTCACCATGGCTAACCATGTTCATGCGACGCTCCGTGACCTATTTTCAGTAACCCCGGAACGCCGCACAATCGAAAGTGCCAAACGGCTGCTCGCAAATAATTGGCGGAGGTATCGTGTCGGGTTCAGGGGTCGGACTGATGAGAAGAGATGGGCTGACAGGGCGCTGGGTGAGGTGACACGCTTTGTTGCCGAACAGGATGTCAGCATTACACCGATGCTGCTGGAAGCGCCAGTCGAGGCCAAAATCACTCCCGGGCTCATCTTACGTGGGAGGGTTGACCGCGTGGATAAGGAGCCAGATGGGACTCTGCATCTCATTGACTACAAGACAGGCCTGGTACCGGGAAGCATTGACTGGAGTCAACTTGAGCTACATTCGCTGATTTTATCCCGCATATGGAGTACTGCGGGCACTAAGGTCTCTTACTTATACCTGCTCTCAGGCACGGCGTACACAAAAGAACTTGGTCAGGAAGCTTTGAATCGAGTGAGGTGGGAGCTGCTACGCGTCGCCAGCCAAATCCGGAAAGAAAAAGAATATCTTCCTTCTCCTGGCGCAGCGTGCGCAGGCTGCGATTTTGCCGCAATTTGTCCCGCAAAGCACGATGGGTATGTGCAGCTCGGCGAGGTTGACCTGCCTCTGTGGCGCGACTTCGGCGATATCTTGCTCACCGATCAGGAAGCCAGCGACGGCGGTTCGACGTAGGCGCAGTGTGAGCCCGGTGCTCTTCGATGCGTCTAACTAAAGTTTTGCTATACTAATATAACTTCGAAAATCCTGAAGAGAGACCGGCAAAATCAAAAACAAGCTGGAAATGGAGGTGATTTGAATGGAAGACAAGTATGCTGAAAGACCGTGGCGTAAACTTCAGGATTTAGTATGCCTGCCCGAGACGTTAACATATCCCGAAATGACCTACACCGCATTTCATGTGTATGAACCGGCAAGAAAGTATCCTGACAATCTAGCCGTGGTTTACATGGACTATGAGATGACATTTAAGGAATTGAAGGACCATGTAGATAGATTTGCCACGGCACTATCGGATATGGGCATAAGTAAGGGAGATGTAGTGGTAACCGCCATGGTATCGTCAATACAATTCGTCATCGCTGACCTGGCTATACCTGCAATTGGAGGGATACATGCACCGATGAGCATATTGGATTCGGTGGATGATCTGGTGGACAAATTCAACCTTATGAAACCCAAAATGGTTATATGCACTCATTCGAACATAAAGGAAAGAGATATAGTGGATAAGGTAAAAGAGGTCGCAGGGAAAACCGGGGTAGGAACCATAATAGTGACAAAGGCAGAAGATTACTCCTCGAACCCTCCACCGCATGAGGCAGAGGAGGGAATAATCTGGTTCACCGACTTAATCCACAAATATCCTCCAAATCCACCGAAGGTTGAAATAGATATTAAAAAGGATGTAGCAATGGTGCTGTTTAGCGGAGGGACAACAGGCACTCCCAAAGCGTGCATGTATCCCCACTCCAGTTTGATTGGAACCGCAGTAAATACCCATGCCAATATCACGGCACCATGGTTTGCCAGTTTGTACGAGGGGCTTCTCAGGATAATCGTACCCGTGCCACCGTTTCACATTCACGGACACCACTCAGTAATTGGACAGCTTGGCCATGGATACACGGTCCTACTGCAAAAAGACCCCAGGGATTACCGGGAAACCCTTAGATTGGTTAAGAAATATCATCCCGTGATGAGCATAGGAGTTCCCACTCAATTTATGAGATTAGCCAGAGCAGAAGGGGCTGAGGATATCGGGATAATGGGCCTTTCCTCCGGAGCTCCATTACATGAAGACACAGAGAGAGAGTTTAAGGAAAAGACAAAAGGCGGAATGGGACAGGTTTTCGGACCAACAGAAGTTGGTGGAACTGGAACTATTATAGCGATGGCCGATATGTACCGTCCCGGCCTGGGAAGCTATGAAGCGGTTGGCATGTTATTTGGTTCGCTGAAGAAAGCTCTTGAAATGCCAGCCGTTCAAATGTTCATGAGAACCTTAATGGAGGCTATCGGCCCGGATGACCTGGGCAGGGTACTAACCAGAATTACGACAATGTCAGCTCCACCAACTCCCACTGAACCTGTACCTGAAAAGGAAGAAAGAGGGGTTTCCATTGGGATTGTCAGTGTGGATTGCGACATAAAAATCACTGACCTGGATAGTGGCGAAAAAATGCCGATGTCAAGAGTGGTGAGGGAAAAACTGAGCGGAGAATTATGGATGAAAGGTCCTGGCAGGATGTCGGGATTCTGGCCTAATCCTGGTTCGGGAATTGATGAAGAGGGCTTTATTCGTACCGGAGACGTTGCCACTGTGGACGAAACGGGGCACGTTTATATTGTCGACAGGGTAAAGGATATGGCGCTGGTCAGCGGATTTGACGTTTACACCGGAGAAGTAGATAAGGTGCTATCATCATATCCTGGAGTGGCTGAGGCTGCCACGATAGGTGTTCCTGACCCCGAAAAACCAGGCAGCGAGAGGATAAAGGCTTTTGTTGTTCCCTTGCCGGAGTATAAAGGAAAGATAAAGGAACAAGAGATAATTGAGTATTTGAGGGGAAGGGTAGCACCATATGCCGTGCCGAAGTCCGTGGAATTCAGGGACGCCAGCGGATTTCCAAGAACATCTGCCGGCGTGGATAAAATATCCAAGAGAACATTGAGACAACAAGAGGTAGAAAAGATGAAGGAACGGAAATGATGAGCGATAAAAATATTTTGTGTGAAAAAAGAAATAACGCCGCGATCATAAAATTTAACCGACCAGAAAAAAAGAACGCCCTTTCTCTGGAATTAATGGAGGAACTCCGTGGCGTGCTCGAAGGTGTGGAGAACGATGATGATGTTCGAGCCGTAGTTATTACCGGCGTCGGCGATGCTTTTTCCTCAGGGGCAGACCTCTCCGATGTGCAGACACTCCAGATGATGGAACAACAGCTTGACGCTTCTTCAGGAAAATCTACCATGATAAAGCTTATCAACCTGGAAAAACCAACCATTGCTGCGGTGAACGGTTACGCACTGGGGCACGGCTTGGAATGTGCCCTCATGTGCGACATTATCATAGCCTCGGACAAAGCGGTATTTGGATTTATTGGTCCTCTGCGCGGCTCAGTATGTCCCTATGCAATGATTCGGCTTGCTGATGAAGTGGGCCGGGCAAAGGCGAAGGAACTGTTATTCACCTGCGACCGCATATCTGCTGAGGAAGCTCTTAGAATACGATTGATAAATAAAGTAGTCCCCCATGAAAAGCTTATGGACGCTGTCTTCGAAATTGTAGAAAGAATGAAGAATTCAGCACCTCTGGCAACAAAGCTTACAAAACGAGCAATAAATAAGGGATTAGGCGACTACGAGTATAGTCTGGAGGCGTTTAAAGAAGTTGTTGCTGGTGAGGACATAATAGAAGGCGCCGTAGCATTCCTGGAGAAAAGACGGCCCAAGTGGAGCAAATAGCATTACAGCTATCAGCCTTCAGTTATCAGCTTTCAGGCATTAGCTAACCGCTGATTGCTGACCGCTTTTTTTATTCTTGCTCTGTCATTTTGCATTTTGATTTTTGAGTTTTGACTTTCTTTGAAGTGCCACTAACCATATGAACGAGTACATTAACTGGCTTGGTTAAGTGATACAATATAAACTTCCAAAGATATCTCCCAAATTGTGGAGGAATCTTTGCTATAACTTTCAACGGGTTAGTATAAAATGCTCAAGCTGAGTGACTTTGAGCGAAGGAGGTGTCGAAAATGAAAATCGCTGAGGTTGATGCTTATCTGTGTCATTATCAGCTTCCACAAACATTTTACCCAACATGGATTCCTGGCTTTCCGCAAACGGGGAACACCTGCTTGCTTTTGATTTTGAGAACTGATGAGGGAATCGAGGGATATTCCGCTATGGTTGGATTCCTCGATGAAGCAAAGGGGCTAGTCTCACTGCTTCGTCCCTTTCTACTCAATCGAGACCCATTTCAGGTTGAGGATACACTTCGTCTGCTGCGGAGCGCATTGTTTCTGGGCTACAAAGGTTGGTTTCCCGAAATTGCCTTATGGGATATCATTGGCAAGGCAACAGGACAGCCCATTTACCGCTTGCTGGGAGGAGGAACAGGCCGAATTCTGGCCTATGCCAGCACCGGGGAACTTCATCCCGCTGAGCAGCGTGCTGAGGAGGTATTGAAGCTCAAGGAAATGGGGTTTCGGGCAGTCAAGCTGCGACTCAAGGCCATGGAGATAAAAGAAGACATCGCCCTGGTCGAGGCGGTACGCCAAGCAGTGGGTGATGAGATGGAGATAATGGTAGATGCCAATCAAGGCTGGCCAATACATGGATTTGGACCTTATCCCCACTGGGACTTGAAACGAGCCATGAACGAGGCACGTGCCTTTGAGGAGCTCAGAGTGCGCTGGCTGGAAGAGCCACTTTATAAGCACGATTATGAAGGATATGCCCAGCTTCGAGCGGCAACCAGTGTGCCGCTCGCTGGTGGCGAGTTTAATACCGATTTGCATGAATTTCGCGATTTGATTACCAACAATTGTCTGGATGTAATTCAGCCTGATGTCACCCTCAGCACGGGGATTCTCAATGGGAAAAAGGTAGCTGGCATGGCAGAGGCATATAACCTCGAGTTCAGCCCGCACACTTGGACTAATGGACTGGGGCTGGCAGCCAATCTTCAGTTGATGGCTTCAGTCCCCAACTGTTATTACTGTGAATTTCCCTACGAGCCACCAAGCTGGATTCCAGAAGCAAGGGACTTCATGCTCGCCGAACCTTTTCAAATAGACAATGAAGGGTACATCAGTGTGCCACATAAACCAGGTTTGGGAGTCGAGCTTGATATGGAGAAAATAAAGTCCTGCGGGGAGAAAGTTTGACGCCATCTGCCCGTTACCGCGGGTTGAAGTACGAACTTTCTTCGTGTAAGGTATAATATTGCCATGGAAGCGATAGGTCCCAGCACAGCTTTCTATATAGTAGTATTGCTCTGGGTAGGCAGAGTCATAATCTGGACATTCATTTGTACTTTGCTGGCCTGGCTTGGAATCAGGGTGCTGGATGCACTTACCCCGCACATTCAGGAACGAGAGAGAATAGGAGAGAACCCGATTTCAGTAGGTCTGTTCATGGGTGGTTTTTTCATTCTGGTTGGCCTGGTCATCCATGGGGTGGTAACAGGCCCTGCGGTAGCTGGCGGTGACTTGTTGGCAAGTCTGATTGATCCCGAGAGGCTGGGATTGGTTGCTGTTAGCTTCCTGGTAGCCCTTCTACTGGGAATAGCCCTGCTCCGTGTTGTGGACAAGTTGACGCCAAAAATTCCTTTTGTCAGCGTTGAGCAGAATCCAGTTGCAGTGGGAGTCTACGTTTTCGGTTATCTGATTTTCTTCGGTTTAATATTGCATAGCGCCTTAACCATGTATTTATTGTGACTTGCTATGGCAAAACCGTTACAAGTTGTCCTGCTTCTTGTGGCAATCTTGATGGCAATAATGCCCGCTACTGCCTTAGGGGTGTCATCAGCAAATTACTATAAGGAAAATGGCGACGTTTATGATGATTGGAACATATGCCGCACCAATTCCGTCGGTGGAGATGGCTTCTTCCAGGTCTCGGGAGCAAATTTCTGCCCCATCATTATTGGTGAAAGCTTAGGAGAAAATGCCGACAGGGCTTACCAGATTGGTCGGCAATTTATCCAAGATTACCCTGATTTCAATCAAAGAGCGGAGAAAATTTTCGCCTTCGCCCGCGATAAGGTCAGATACACCCCAGATAAAGACCAGTTTGGTTATGAAGAATTTGCCCAGAATGCTGACGAATTAGCAGCGTTCATTGGCGATGAAGGGATTGGCTATGGTGACTGTGAAGACTACGCCATACTACTTGCTGTGATGTATAAAGGGGCAGGTTTTCGTTCAGCGATAGTACTGGCACCGGGACACGCCGCGACGCTGGTATATTTACCAGAATATAACAAGGCTAACCGAATTTTATCCGTTGACGGTGAATCAGGCTGGGTCTGGGCTGAGGCTACTGGCAGGAACAACCCGTTAGGCTGGATGCCGGAAAGATTCATCGGTGCTGAACCAATTGCCTATGAGGTTGAGGATGAAGCGATAACCAAAATGGAGCCACCAGATGAATCTCCCCCTGTTATAACCCCGAGTGGAGGGAGCTCTGGAATTGGTATATCCCCGTTCTTTGGCGTGCTGGCGATGATGTGGCTTTTCTCCATGTTCCGGCGGAGAAGACGGTAAAGTACTAACATCATTGAAATGAACTCCAACGCCTTCATCCTGAAGGAGCAAAGCCCCCGCAGCCAAAACAACTATTTTAGCATTATCTAGCATATCCGTGGTAGGAGCTCCCCAGAAAGCATGTCAATAATTCGAGAAGGGCCTAGTTTTGTTTTCATGATCACCCTTCCAGTATGGTCGTTAGTTATCTCACCAATGATAGCCGCATCTCTTCCATAGCAGTTCTGCTTCATTTGAGCCAGAACCTTATTAGCATCACCCGGCTCAACTATAGCTACCAATTTACCCTCATTAGCGACATAGATAGGGTCGAAGCCTAAAAGCTCACAGGCAGCCTTGACCTCTTTTTTCACCGGTATCTTATCCTCTTCGACCGCAATGCCCACATTAGATTGCTTAGCAAATTCGTTAAGCGTGGTAGCCAACCCGCCTCTGGTAGGGTCACGGAGGCAGTGAGTATTTGGGCAAGCCTCCACTATTTGAGCCACCAATTTGTTCAATGGTGCACAATCGCTCTCCAGGAGTGTCTCGAACCTAAGTCCCTCACGTTGGCTCATTATAGCTATGCCATGGTCGCCGATGGTACCGCTCAAAATAACCCTGTCGCCAGCTTTAGCGTTGGCTCCTGAAATATCAATCCCGGCAGGAATAATGCCTATCCCTGAGGTAGTGATAAATAATTTATCTGCCTGCCCTCGGTTTACTATCTTGGTATCCCCCGTGATTATATTTACCTGTGCCTCATCAGCGGCTGCTTTTATTGATTGGACTATGCGTTCAAGGTCAGCCATGAGGAGGCCCTCCTCTATGATTACGGATAGACTCAAATATAGAGGTTTAGCTCCGTTCATGGATAAATCGTTAACCGTGCCACAAACAGCCAGCCTGCCTATATCTCCGCCAGGGAAGAAGATAGGATTGACTACATAGCTATCGGTGGTGAAAGCGAGGCGGCCATTAGCCTCAAAAATAGCTGAGTCATCTAACTTGTCCAACAGAGGATTAGCCAGCAAAGGAAGAAATTTTCTCTCCACTAAGTCATGGCTTAATTTGCCACCGCTGCCGTGAGCCAGAAGAATGGTATCATTCATAGCTTGCTCCATACTGATAATAGGCAGCACAGGCTCCTTCACTGGAGACCATACAGGGACCTATAGGTTTTTCTGGAGTACAAGCTTTTCCAAACAGCTTACATTCAAGTGGCGTAGCTGCACCCCGGACTACGTCTCCACAACGACATCCTTTCGGTTCTTTGGCCGGTTTGTCATTGCGAGCAGAGCGAAGCAATCCTGAAAAAGCATTATTAGCATCGAAATGCTGGTATTTATTGTTAATCTTTAAGCCGCTTTGAGGTACAATCCCGATTCCGCGCCAGTCGGCGCCATCGATTTCGAAGACCTGCTGCATCAATTCTAAGGCTTTCCTATTCCCTTCAGGCTTTACTCCACGGCGATAGGCTATCTCTACTTTTGGGCTACCAGTTTCAATCTGCTGCACTAGCTTATCTACGCTTAATAAGATATCTAGGGGTTCGAAGCCCGAGATAACATAGGCCACTCCATATTTCTCAGGAATGAACCTATAAGGATGAGAGCCAGTTATAACGCAGACATGTCCCGGACCAATAATACCATCAAGCTTGATCTCACCTAATCCCAGCAAAGCTTTCATCACTGGTGGGGTTAACTTCAGGAAGGAAAGGACATAGAAATTTCCTATCCTCTCCTTTTCTGCCTTAACTATAGAAGCGGCTATGGTCGGTGCCGTGGTCTCAAAGCCAATGCCAATAAAGATGACTGACTTGTTAGGGCTGGCTTTAGTTATCTCTAAAGCATCCATAGTAGAATAAACAACTCGTATATTTGCTCCCTCAGCCTTTGCTTGCTGTAAACTAGAATAGCTGCCAGGAACTCTCATCATATCTCCAAAGGTAGTAATGATAACCCCGGGCGAATGAGCTAAGGCAATAGCTTTATCCAGATCACCAATCGCTGTTACGCACACTGGGCAGCCTGGCCCTGACTTCATTTCAATTGTTTCTGGTAATAACTGGCGAATCCCATATCTCATTATGGCATGGGTGTGTCCACCACAGAATTCCATTAACCTGATTGACCTGACAGAGTGGCCAGTGATTCTCTGCGCTAGTTTCTTAGCCAGCTCGCTATTTTGATACTCGTCAATGAACTTCACTCAGGTTTATTATCTCTTCGAAAAGCTTTAAGGTCTCCTTAGCTTCAACTTCATCCACCACACCTATAGCATAGCCCGTGTGAAGCAGCACATAATCACCCGCCTTTACCTCTGGAGTAAGAGCAACGCTAACTCGGCGTCTCACGCCCCCTATCTCCGTTTCTGCCTCATCACCTTCTATGGAGACAACTTTAACTGGAACCGCTAAACACATTGTATGCTATTTTAGCCTAACTCTCTTGACAATTCCAACAACCAAGTGTGCTTGACTTTTTGGAGATTTTCATGGATGGGTAATTATTTAGCGAAATTGGCGACAACTGCTTGTCCCAGGGAGATACCACCATCATTGCATGGGACTTGCCTGTGGCTAAACACCTGGAAGCCACTATTTTCCAATAATTCAATCGTTTTTCTCAGCAATAAGCGATTCTGAAATACGCCGCCGCTTAAAACTACTTGGTTGATACCAGTTTCGTCAGCTATCAACCGGCACATTTCATCTGTCATTCTGGCTATAGTGTTATGAAATCTAACTGATATCCTTCCTGAAGAAATGCCTTGCTCTAAGTCTTCAATTATCGCTGAGAGTAGATCTCTTAGCTGCACAGTTCTCATCCCTTCATCTACTATTATGCGGTATGGATAGCTTTCCTTATCATTGGAGATTGCTTCGTCGCTGTGCTCTTCGCAATGGCAGGCATATGCGGCCATTTCTAACTCTACAGCCGCTTGCCCTTCATAATCTATCTCACCTCTTATGTTCATCAGGGCTGATACAGCATCAAACAGACGTCCCATGCTTGAAGTCAGTGGTGAGTTCAGCCCACCTTCTATTTGGCGTTTGATAATTTCTGTTTCAATTTTGCTAACCTCTCCGATAAACGCTAATTGAGGTTGCTTTGCCCTGCTTGTAATGACGGCCTTCAAGGTGTCCTTTCCTAGCAAAGTAAGGATGTAGCCAATAGCAGTGCGGTAAGGTCTTCTTATAGCCGCATCCCCCCCAGGCAAGGGTAAGTATTCTAGATGTCCTGCTCTGTTGAAGCTTTGGTAATCAGCTACCAAGAATTCCCCTCCCCAAATATACCCATCACTACCCATCCCTGTACCATCAAAAACGACTCCTATAACTGGAGTTTCTAATCCATTATCTGCCATGCAGCTCACAATATGGGCATGGTGATGCTGCACAGGTATAAGTTTCATGCCAGATTCCCCCAGCTCTTGAGCATACTTGGTGGAAAGATAGTCAGGGTGAAGGTCATAGGCGATAATTTCAGGCTCGATGCGAAATAGCTTCTTATACAAAGAAATAGTATTGTCAAAATGCTCTAATGTTTCCATATTTTCCATATCACCAATATGCTGACTTAGGAACGCATACTTATCCTTGGTCAAACAGAAGCTGTTTTTCATTTCAGCACCGCAGGCCAAAACCTGCCGACATTTGAATGTGAGATGAATAGGATAGGGAGCATAACTACGTGCTCGCCTTACAAGCTGACTTGTTCCCCTTTCCACTACAGCTACACTGTCATCATAGCGAGAATAAATACCCCGATTGTGAATCAGGAAGTAATCAGCAATTCCTGAAAGCCTTTTTAATGCTTCATCATTATCTTTGGCGATGGGCTCTTCGCTGAGATTGCCGCTGGTCATCACTAAGGGTAGCTCAGTATCTTTCAGCAGGATATGGTGTAGTGGTGTATAAGGCAGCATGACACCTAAATATTCTAGATTTGGAGCTACCTCGCGAGATACAGATGAATCGGCTTTCCACTTCATGAGCACGATAGGGCTTTGAGGAGAGGTGAGCAATTCCTCTTCTTCCGGTGAGACGTAGCAATGTTTTTTTATTTCGTTCACGTTGCTTACCATTATGGCGAAGGGTTTAGAGGGTCGTCTTTTTCTTTCACGCAGAGTCTTAACTGCCGCTTCATCGCTGGCATCACAAGCTAAAAGAAATCCCCCCAAGCCTTTAACAGCAACGATTTTTCCTGCTTTCAGGAGTTGACTGGCAGTGGCTAAGGCATCCGATCCCGCTACTCGCTTGCCTTGACTATCAACCAGATCAACCTTCGGGCCACATTTGGGGCAGGCATTTGGCTGGGCATGAAAGCGGCGATCTAGTGGGTTCTCATATTCTGCCTGGCATTGGGGACACATTTGGAAATAGCGCATGGTAGTTTTAGGGCGATCATAGGGTATATCCTCGATTATGGTAAACCGTGGGCCGCAGTTGGTGCAGTTGGTAAAGGGATAACGATAACGCCTATCGGAAGGATCTAACAATTCACTGAGACAAGCTTGACAGGTAGCAATATCTGGGGAGATAAGCTGGTATTTTCCCTCCTCAGCGATGCTATGGCGGATTTCGAAGTTCTTATAGCCAATTGGTGGATGGTGGGTAATAGCGATGTCCTCAATGTGAGCTAAAGGGGGAGCTTTTGTTTGAAGCTCCAAGTAAAACTGCTCAATAGCCTCTGCCTTCCCCTCCACCTCAATCCTGACATCCTCGGAGGTGTTACATACCCACCCCTTCAAATTGTGTTTGGTGGCTAGTCCATAGACAAAGGGTCTGAAACCAACTCCTTGAACAATTCCGCGAACGCTAATACGCGCCAGTTCTATAGTCTTTATCTTGGCCATTGCAGGATGCCATTATTTTGTTCTCCCTATTTCCGCGATTACCATTCTTTTGAGTTCAGCTAGCCTTCCCTCTACCTCTGGTGAAAGCTCTAACCCCCAACCTATATTCTTGGGTTCAATTCCGATAATAATGGTATTTTTAGGTTCTCTTCCTAGTAGTCTCATCATCTTTAAGCTGTCTAGCACCCCCATCTCATGCAAGGATAATCCCCTTGTGGATGGATCCATTATTAAATCGTCAATACTGAGGCGATAAAGCGTCCCCGGTTTCTCACCGCCTTTAATAGCGTCGACTATAATCAGCTTATAAACATCTTCAACAAAAGATACAATCTCAGGGCAAATCCCGCCATCTATAATCTCTAAGTTAGCATAATTCAGGTCATCATTGTTCAGCATTCGTATAAGCTGAATTCCCACTCCTTCGTCTCCGAGGAGCAGATTGCCTATACCCAAGATGATAATCTTTGGTCGGGTTGTCTCATACTGCATTATTATCAAACGTATTTCACTGTTAAGAAGTGAGTTGAGCAGGAAATACAGGGGTCATAGGCACGTACCAGCATTTCTAACATGTGAGTTATTTCATCCTGGCTCCTGTTGATAATGTGCGGCACTAATTTTTCCATATCCTTCTGTATGTTGTTGTGGTTTTGATTGGTTGGGATAACACAGTTAGCTTTGGTCAATACACCTTTATCATCATAGGTGTAATCGTGGAATAATATTCCCCGCGGAGCTTCTACTGCGCCAATACCTCTTCCTGCTTTAACTTTAACCTCTGGCCTCTCTTCCTTTATTCCTCGCGTTATAAGCTCGTTGAGTATCCTCAGACTGTCCTTAACTACATGAACCGACTCCACAATCTGAGCTACGTTTATCATATAGGGGTTGTGACAAATTGGTTTTAACTCCAAGTCCTCAGCTGTCTTTTGAGCCTCGGACGAAAGTTGGGAATAATTATTGTTAAATCGCGCCAGCGCTCCCACCATGTAAGAATCCCGATTATGCTTGGTAAATTTAGCTGTAGAGTGAGGCACGCAAAATTCATTAGTCATCTCAAGATAATCAGTTATTGGTGTGGTGCCGGTATCAGTGGAAGCGATATCTCCAGAGATGAAGGCATACTCCTTGGTGTCTCTAAGAGCGATATATTCTGTCTCTCTAGTAAAATCAGGTATTTTGAAACTCTTGAATAGTTTGACCGTCTCCTTTAAGTCACCCATAGATTGAGTTAACCTTTGTTGCATTGTTTTTAGCTGGCTTGCCTCAGGCAACTTGGCAAATCCACCAACGATGCAAGCCATGGGATGAGTCTTTCTGCCGCCTATTAAATCGCCTAAATCATTGGCCAATTTCTTCATTCTTAACGCTCTTAAGGCTACCTCTGGGTGTGTACTGACTAAAGGGATAACACTACCTACATTAAGAAAGTCTGGTGCTGCCAGAAAGTAAAGGTGAAGCACATGACTTTGTAGTGTCTCAGCATTAAAAAGAAGCTTTCGCAGGAGCATTGTCTGTTCACTGAGTTGAACACCAAAGGCAGCCTCAGTGGCTTGAATTGAGCAGGTAGAATGAGCTATGGAACATATGCCGCAAATCCTAGGGGCTATCCAGACGACATCCTCATAGCTTTCCCCCCGCATCATAGCTTCGATGAATCTTTGTGACTCTGGAATTTCCCATGTTATTTCCTTCACCTTACCATTCCTGGCGGTGACAATAATATTGCCGTGTCCTTCTACCCTAGTTAAATGATGAACATTGATATTTAGCTCTGTCATTTTGAAACCTCCAGATAACCGTTAAAGATTCTGAACTGCCTTAGTATATCCCCTACAGTTAATCCATGTTTTTGTAGTATCTCCTTCTCCGAATCAGTATTGGGGTCATCTACCAGGCCACGGCATCCCCAGCAGCGGCGGCCATTGCTAATACAGATAGCGTTGCAGCCAGCTCTGGTAACTGGACCCAAGCATATTTCCCCTCTATCGAAAGCACAGACATTTCCAGCCAATTTGCATTCAACGCATACAGGATAGTTGGGCAGCTCAAACCTTTTACCCAACAGCAGTGACTTAACTAGCCTGAGAAACTCATACCTGTTCATAGGGCAGCCTGGCAGTTCATATTCTACAGGCACTACTGCTTTCACAGGACGCGCTGGGATTGTATCGTAGTACCACGTATAATCACAGGCAGTGTCGCCACAAACTATTTTGAGGCTTTCCTCCATAGGGCGAAAATTCTTAAGGCAATTAACACCTCCCAAAGAAGCACAGGCACCCATAGCCACTAATATCTTTGCCTGCTTTCTTATCCCCTCTATTCTAGGTATTTCCGACTCACTGGTAATCCCCCCATCTATAAAGGCTATCTCATAATCCTCGCCCTTTTCCGTTATTGCTTCTCTGAAATTGACAATATCTACTTGCTTCAGTAGTTCCACCAGCTCGGTCTCAAAATTTAGAACCTCTAACTCGCAGCCTTCACAACCAGTGAAATCAAAAAAAGCTAACTTCGGCTTCATTTTATATCGCCTCCTCTAATTTTTTAATCTGGGTGTAGGTAAATACTGGCCCTTCCTGACAGACGTATACGCCGTTAATCTGACAATGTCCGCATTTGCCCACACCACATTTCATCCTTCTCTCCAAGGACATCAAAATTTGCTCATCGGGAATACCTTTCTTCTGGCATGCAACCACGACAAACTTATACATCACTGGTGGCCCTACTGTAATGGCAAAGGTATTTTCAGGGTCCATATCTACCTTGGGGAAGAGGGTGGTTACCACACCTACATTTCCCGTCCAGCTTTGGTCTCTCTTGTCCACTGTCTCCAGAAGCTCCATGTCTTCCCTCTTTTGCCAGTTCTCAAGTTCCCTGGCAAACATCCTTTCTTGCGGCGTTCTGCTGCCTGAAAGAACTATGAGCCTCCCAAACTCTTTCCTATTATCTAGGACATAGTTAATAAGGGAACGCAGGGGGAACAGACCTATGCCTCCAGCTACTATCAAGATGTCTTTACCCTTAATATTATTCACAGGGAAGCCGTTACCGAAAGGACCTCTAATGCCAACTGTAGTTCCTGTATCCATACTATGCAGTGCATTGGTCACATTGCCTACATTCCGCACTGCTAGCTCGAAACTGCCCTTCTTTGTAGGAGAGGATGAAATCGATATGGGATTTTCGCCAATGCCAAAAATGGAAAGCTCGACAAATTGTCCTGGCTTATGACTTAGCTCCTTTCCATCCTTCAGCCTAAATTCAAACAGTTTCTCCCTCTCAGCTATAAGCACAACTCTTATGAGTTCAGCGGGGTGTGGTACATAGATGGATGTTTCTGGAACTGCTTGACTAATCATCTCACTTATCCTCCTCCTTTAACAGATTAAAAGTTTCCGCCGGGCTGGCAATATCAGCAAGACAGGCAGAGGCACATCTTCCACAGCCAACACAACCTAGCTTCCCCCACCTCTCCCATACATATTTCCCCTTACGGTATAAGCGATGCCTGTATCGGCTCTCCCTGTCTTTTCTGAAGTTTCCACCTCCAGCTACCAGGGCAAAATCAGGTAGCATGCAGGCATCCCACTGGCGATAACGCTCACCATCTTTGAGGTTAAGGGCAATATCATCTTGAACATCAAAACAAAAACAAGTGGGGCATACCATAACGCAAGAACCGCAGCTGAGGCACTGTTCACTTCTCTCCTTCCACAGAGGACTATCCCAAGATTTATCCAGTAATTCTGTTAGCTCATCAAGTGTCACATTGAGACCCGTTTTATATTTGGTTAACGCTTTCTGGCGTGCTTGGTCTCTTCGTATCAGATCTGAAGAAGTCGCCTCTTTTCCTTCAGCATAGTTATCAAGTAGTTCCTCTCCTTTACTGCTGCCAACAGCTACAACATAGCTGTCGCCAATATCGGTGAGCATCAAATCAAAACCAGTTTCAGCGATAGCTGTACCTAAACTGGGGCAGAAAGCATTCGGATTGGGATTCAAGCAATCGATGCCAACTATGATAGTTTTTTCTCTCCTAGAAAGGTAATTAATGTCCGGGTTAGTAGTGGAAAACGCCGTATCGAGAAGCTCAATGGCTTTAATATCATAGGGATGAACACCAAAAAGGATTGTCGGCTTAGCTTCAACGACTGGCTCGATTTTAGGCTGTTCCCCTAATTCAAACCTAATAAGCGTTTCTTTTTGAGGAAGGAGATATATTTTTGGCGGCAACAGTGTGGTATCGTAAGCAAGACACATCTCATTAGCAGCAGTGAGCTTCCCAAAGGCATATTTGCCATCCTTCCTCTTTGGACCTACTACCTCCACATCCGTGCCGATAAGATTATTAACAAGTAGGTCCATATTTTGTTTTCTAATGAGCCTGTTTTTCATTTACCCTCCTTTATCTGCTGCTTGTTTAATATTAATTTCTATCTTGTTTAGCACCCAGGAGCACCAATTTTCTATCCCGGCGCCGGTCTTACAGGAAAGCTCGAAGAATTTGACTTTTGAATTTAGCCTTTTGACAGCTTCTTGAAAAGCAGCAATATCGAAGTCAACGTAGGGTGAAAGGTCAGCTTTATTTATCACCACTGCATCAGCGTCAGCGAATATCATAGGGTATTTAATGGGTTTATCATCCCCCTCAGGAAGGCTGGAAACCACTACCCTTTTGTGCTCTCCGAGAACAAACTCAGAAGGGCAGATAAGATTGCCCACATTCTCAATGAGGAGCAAATCTATGTCTTCCAGGGGCAATTTCTTCAAGGCAGGGTCGAGCATACTTGCAATTAGGCTACAATTCTCGGGCATATTTCTTGTGCTTATCTGGACTACTCCTACAGCCTCGTTCTTAACCTTTTCGGCATCCAGCGTTGAAGCGACATCGCCTTCAATGACTCCTATCCTTAATTTACCCTTCAATCTAGCTATAGTCTGCAAGATAAGGCTTGTCTTGCCGGCACCTGGAGATGACATAATATTGATAGCAAAAACCCCATGCTCATCCAGTAGCCGCTTATTTTGAGCCGCGATAGCTTCATTGGCCTCCAAAATGTTCTGCACCAGTTCTATTTTCCTCATTCCACTTCCATGCTTTCGATGTATAGCTCTCGACCTCCCACTATTTCTATACCCTGGCTTTGGCATTCAGGGCAGGACCACAAAGTATCTTTGGGGCGAAAGATGGTGAGGCAACTTCGGCAGCGAACCTGAGCTGGCGCTGATTCGAAGTGAAGGTTGGCTTTTTCAGCGATGGTGTCTTTGCTCATAAGATCAAAATAAAATTCAATGCAATCGGGCATAAAACCTGTCAATTCACCAACAACAAGGCTAATTTTGGTGATCTTCCTGGCTTGAGCTTTCTTGGCTTCCTTTAAAGCAATGTCAATAATACTTTCAGTCACCCCAAATTCGTGCATTTGATTTGCACACCAACCGAAGCAGTCTAGCTCACTTTGACTTTGATTTCAAATTTCCCTGGCTAGTCCGTTATCGACAGTGTAGGCGTCTATTGAGTTGTGTTAAATGGGAAACAATGCAATTGTTCACGAATCCCCCCTTAAATAGGTGCGGAGGCTGAGATACATAGGTAACACTCGCGGTATGATTAGTAATGATACTAACTTACTGTGAGGAGTTACCATAATGAGAAAGCCGGCCAGCTTCTACTTCTTTAAAACCAAGCCTATTATCTTAAAGAATAGATATGAGCATTGGAGAGGGGGTAGCAGACCTTTTAGGCCTTAAAGCCCATGAGAGATTGAGAGTAGAATGGATGGTCTTTTATTATACAATGGCCAAAGAGAATGCTACCCTCACCGCTCAGCACTTCAGTATCTCAAGGAAGACCCTTTACAAATGGTTCAAACGATTTAAGGATTCTAAATACGATGTCCATAGCCTGGCTGACCAATCTAAAGCCCCCTGCCATAAGAGGAAGTGGGAGGTGACACTCATCCAGGAAGAGAGGATAAGGCGTTTAAGAAAGAGATATCCCTACTATGGCAAGAAGAAGCTAATGGTCCTTTATGAGAAGGAATATTCTGAGGGGATCTCTACCTGGAAGATTGAGAGGGTGATTCGAAGGCATAAGCTCTATCCTGACCAAAAGAAGGCAGAGAAGGCCGCTAGAAAAAGAGCCCGAGCCCGCCAGAAACCAAAGAAGAGAATAACTCAGTTAGTGAAAGAAGGGAGGCCCTGCTTCCTCTTTCAGCTTGATACCATTGTTATCTACTGGAATAATCTCAAAAGATATATCCTGACTGCCGTGGATCATGCCACTAAGTTAGGCTATGCCAGGATGTACAAAAAGTAAGAGTTCTCGGGTAGCGACCGATTTCCTTTATCGTCTTCGCTACCTCGCTGGCCAGCCTATCGAAAACTTACAGACAGATAATGGCAGTGAGTTTGCTTTAGAGTTTGAAAAAGCCACCAGCAAATTAGGCATTCAAAGGTATTTCTCAAGAGTCAAAACCCCTAAGGATAACCCGGAGATAGAAAGGTTTAACCAGACCCTGGAGTATGAATGGCTCTACAACTCCAATCTATCTTTAGACCCTGAAGAGCTCAATCCCCGACTAACCGAATGGCTTATTGAGTATAACTTCAACCGCCCCCATCAGTCTCTTGCCTATCTTACTCCTGTAGAGTATATTGAAAAGGAACTTGCTAAAATCTATAGTCCAGTGTTACCTATGTGGTCAGCCAGCACAGCCTATTGACATCATCCTAGACAATGGTCTACCATACGCAGGTTGTGATTCGAGGAAGGATGGATATGCCGATTTGGTTATCCGTCTTTCTTCTATTTCCGCCAGGTTTATCCATTTGGTATTTAGAGACTACTTATGCTGGCTTCTTAAGGAGACATTAACCAGGGATGTAATTTTACCGAGGTTTTGATGATGCTTGCCGGGGTTTCTGCCATTAGCATAGTTCTTTTTATCGCAGTCATCGTCTTGGCTGTTATGGCGGTGGGCTTTAAGGATCTACTTTCTGCTGCGATTTCATTGGCGGCTTTGAGCGCTGCATTAGCAATAATCTTTTACCGCTTGAGTTCTCCCTATGCCGCAGTAATTGAACTCTCTGTCTGCGCTGGCTTAATCACAGCGCTATTCGTAGCAGCTATCAGTTTAACCAGGAGAAGATGAGGAATTGACAAAAAGTATACTAGGGGTGGTATTGGGCGTAATATTTGTGGGTTTTTCCGTTTTGATATTGATCCACTCACCTCAGCCTGCGGTCTATGTTCTAGGTGGCCCCCAAACCTTTAGCAGCGCTTTGTGGGAATTCCGTCCCCTTGATGTCTTCCTCCAACTACTAATCATCCTGGCTGGGACTTTTGGCATTCTTACATTGGTTAGGAGATCTCAATAATGAATTTATGGCAGCTTTATATAGCAGCAATTGTTATCCTTTTAGGCATTGGGATTTATTGCTTAATAAGCCGAAGAAATTTAATCCAATTAATAATCGGAATTGAGGTTATTGCCAAAGCAGTTACTTTAAGTTTTATCCTCGCTGGTCACCTTCAAGGGAACGAGCAAATCGCTCAGGCTATAGTAGTGACCATCATCCTGATTGAGGCAGTTAGCACAGCGGTTGCCCTGTCTCTGATAGTGGCTGCGTATCGGCATACAGGTAGCCTGGACACCAATATTCTCAAGAGGCTTCGAGGCTAGGAAATGGAAACAGGTGTACTGATAGCTTTACTTGCCATATTGGTACCCATAGTACTTGGCCCCTTTACCTATCTTATTGAAAAGATAAGCGCCAAAGCCAGGACGATATATGCCGTATCCTTAGGTTTCATCACCGGGGGCCTGACCTTAGCGCTAATCCCTTATATCACAAAAGGAACTGTAGAAAGCTTTATGTGGATACCGGGAGCAGGCAGGATATTATTCAGTATTTGTCTCGATTCTTTCAGTGTTTTCGTGGCTATGGTTGCTGGCGTTATTGGAGCCCTGGTTTTGTTATTTTCCACTCGATACATGAAGCCGGCATCTGAAGAGTATTCACTGTCACGATATTATTGGCAAGCACTGTTATTTATTGGTGGCATGATCGGACTGGCCTTAACCAGCAACCTTCTAGTTATGTACGTCTTCTGGGAGATTATCGGATTTTGTTCCTACGCTCTAATTGCCTATTACTATCATGAACCAGAGGCTGTACCAGCCGGGATTAAGGCATTTATCGTGACCAGGATAGGTGACATTGGACTTTTAGCCGGCATATTAATTTTATGGCATGCTACAGGAACTCTTAACATCTTCGAGATAATGAGTGCCTCACAGGCTGGTCTCATCTCCTTCACCCTTCTCGGTCTAGCCGGCGCTGGATTTCTTGCTGGAGCCATAGGTAAATCAGCGCAGTTTCCTCTGCATGTCTGGTTACCGGATGCTATGGCAGCCCCTACTACTATTACTGCCCTGATTCACGCCGCTTGCCTGGTCAACGCTGGTATATATCTGCTTGCCCGCAGCTATCCTATATTTGCTGCGCTAGCCTGGTGGCCTACGGCACTGCTCTGGATTGGAGCAGTAACCGCTCTTATGGCAGCAACAATAGCGCTAACACAGTGGGATATTAAGCGGGTGCTGGCATATTCTACTATCAGCCAGCTAGGATATATGATGGCAGCTATTGGGGCAGGAGCAATTTTAGCTAGTCAGTTCCACCTTGTAAGTCATGGAATATTCAAAGCACTCCTCTTCCTTGGCGCTGGTTCCATTATGTATATGACCGGGGGAATTAAAGACCTGCGCCAGATGGGAGGATTAGCTAAGTACATGCCGATTACCCGTATTACCTTTATCTTCGGGCTTCTTTCGCTAGTGGGAATTCCTATCTGGAGCGGCTTTTTCTCCAAAGATATGATTATGGCAAACTTGTTACAAGGCGGAGCTTATGGGCCTCTCGTTCTCCTTGTCATAGCTACTTTCTTTACCGCGGCTTATTCCTGGCGAATGTATTGGCTTGCCTTTCAAGGGGAGAAAAGAACTTCAACTGAAGTTCATGAATCGCCGCCGCAAATGACTGGGCCGTTGATTATACTAGCTCTTGGCTCTTTCCTATTCTGGCTCTGTATATCTCCTTATACAGCAAGCATGGCGGTCTCCTTGCCAGCCGGTTATCTCATAACGCATATGTCTTTAGCTGCTGTTATCCATCATGCTTTCACTAGCCCCATTATCTGGGTTACCGCCGCTGTAATAGTTACTCTAATAATTCTAACTTCAAGATGGAGAGCAACTGTTATAAATGCATATCAAAAGCCTTCTGTTGTTACCTTACCTTTGATGAGAGCTTACTGGATTGACATCTTCTATAACCGGATTATTGTGAAAGGTCTCTTTAGTTTCTGCCAGCAGTTCAGGAGATTACAAACAGGGGACTTGAATTATAACAACTTAGCAATAGCCATAGGACTTGTAATATTTTTGATAATGCTATTTGCTTGGGGAGTGTACTAAATTGAATATTTCACCTGCTGCTCCTATTATTACACTCTTCATTGGGGCCCTTTTAACTTACCTTTTTGGTCGCACGTATCCTAAGCCTAAATTTACCGGTTTAGCTTCCCTCCTGTTCCTGGTTATTGCATTGGTGGAACTTCTTAAGCTTTATCCTGAAGGCGGGCGTGTAACCTATTCCCTCTGGGGTACTCAAACATTCCTTGAGGCTAATGGGCTAGCAATATTTCTGGGTGTGGTAGCGGTGGGGCTGGGGATTTTGGTCCTAACCTACGATGTAAGCCATATGAAAGATAGTCCTGGCTTGGGCCGGTATTACGCCCTCATCCTTCTTATGGTTGCCGGTGCCATAGGTATTGGATTCGCAGGAGACCTATTTAACCTGTTTGTTTTCTTCGAAGTTATGGCTATTCCTTCTTATGCACTGGTTGCCTTCCGGAAAGAAAAATGGGAGCCTGTGGAAGCAGCAGTTAAGTACACCATCATGAGCATCTCTGGATCTTTGCTGGCTCTTGGTGGTATCTCTATAATATTTATGTATACTGGCAATCTTGACCTGAATACCCTGGCGCAATCGGCAGCGAACATGGACCCGATGATGGCCATCGCCGCTGCCGGTCTCATTATAGTCGGGTTCGGAGTGAAAGTAGCCATAGTTCCGCTTCATATGTGGCTGCCCGACGCTTATCAAGCCGCCCCTAGTGGGATAAGCGCCTTATTATCCGGCATTACCAGTGGAGCAGGAGCTATTGCGATGCTCAAAGCCCTAACAATACTGATACCCACAGGGACCCACCCCGGGGTAGTGCTGATAATTTTCGGCATCATTAGCATGTTCGTGGGCAATTTCATGGCACTGGTACAAAAGGATTTAAAGCGGATGCTGGCTTATTCCAGCATAGCGCATATGGGCTATGTGGTGATGGCAATTGGGCTGGCACTTAATTATCTGCCAATTGCCGGTGAGTACGCATTTAGAGGTGCTTTTTTCCATATCATGAACCATGCAGTGATGAAAGGGGGAGCATTTCTATGTGCCGGTGCTATTTTTCAGTCTATCGGCACCAGTGATCTGCATGAAATGAGGGGGATAGGGCGTAGAAATGTGCTGGTGGGAGTTGCCTTCGCCTTTTTTGCTTTAGCTTTAGCTGGAGTGCCACCTCTTAATGGCTTCATCAGTAAATTCTTCATTTGTAAAGGCGGTGTTGATGCTGGCGGTTGGGGTATTGTGGCTATGAGCTTGCTGATTTTGAACAGTGCGATCTCCTTAGGTTACTATCTTCCTGCCTTGAATACCATTCTGTTCTCCCGTGATATCTCAGAGAAGACAAAACTAGCCAAACCAAGTCCAATATGGATATCCATACCTATCGTCATCATGGTTATTCTTACCGTGTTACTGGGTGTTTACCCTGAGTTCGGCTTGAAAATAGTCAATCCAGCGGTACAATATTTAATGAGCTTTGCAGGAGGTTTATGAGTCAGTTTATACTTTCCCCGCCAATTGCATTCATCATATTTCTGATTGTCGCTTACCTTCTCTACAAAGGGGGGAGTATCCTGGGACCAAGAACTAAGGTAGAGGGAAAGAAGCTAGCTACCTATTTTTGCGGGGAGGATATACCAGGTGGAAAAGTGCAACCAGCTTACCATTTTTTTCGTTTTGCATTTTTCTTCCTTATTTTAGATGTAGCTGCCTTAGTGATTGCCACGGTGCCAAGTGGGAGGGCGGCTTTTTGGGGCATTGTATATCTGGTCACGGTATTGATAGCAGTGGTTATTTTGCTGGTTGATAGAGAGGTGATCCGATGAAAAAGTTAACACCAAAAGTCATAAAATCTAAGAGTGAAGCGCGTGCCTGGTCAGTATGGGTTATTAACTATTTTACTGCTTGCGGATTTATGGAGCTACTTCCTTGGGTAGGCTCCGGCTATGATATGGAAAGGTTTGGGATATTACCTGTGCCATCGCCCAGGCATGCCGATGTTTTCATCATAGCAGGATATGTAACCACGAAGGCTGCCAAGCGTATAAAGATGATTTACGACCAGATGGCTTCTCCTAAATATGTCCTGGCTCTGGGGAGTTGCCCCATGACGGGGGGGATGTACTGGGATTCCTATGCTACCATAAAACGAGTAGACGAAATCATTCCGGTAGATTTATGGATTGAAGGTTGTCCTCCTAAACCGGAAAACATAGGACATGGCATAGTGATGGCGGCGAACGCAATAAAAGGTGGTCTTAAAGGACATTAACGATGATAAGCGACATTGAATCACGCCTTAAATCTAAATTCCCTGATTCGCTCCTTAATGTAGTGTCAAAAGACAAGCGTATCACATTTTCAGTGAAGAAGGAGAAATTCTACTCAATACTTTCCGAACTCAAAGATATTGGGTTTGACCACCTCTCCGATGTTACCGCAGTCGATTATATTGACGAGCAAGAATTCGAACTGATATATCATCTGTGGTCTCATCGGGAAAAGATAAGGGCTATAGTAAAGGTTAGAATTCCGAGGGAAGTTCCCACGGTGAAGTCAGTCGTTGGTTTGTGGACAGGGGCACAAATGCATGAAAGAGAAGACCATGAGTTGTTTGGCATAAACTTCGAGGGCAATCCCAATCTAGCAGAGCTATTTCTTGAAGATTGGGAGGAAATACCTCCTTTTAGGAAAGATTTTGATACTCGTAAATATGTGAAAGAAAAATACTATCAGGAGGACGAACAATATCCCATAGTTAAGGGTTAGAGATGGAAGAAAGGGAGATTGCTTTTTTAACCATTCCTTTTGGACCGCAGCATCCGGCTTCAGGTCACTTTCATGCTTTGCTGAAGGTCGACGGTGAAACGGTGCTTGGGCTTGAGCCGCATCCCGGGTATCTTCATCGCGGTTTCGAAAAGTTGATGGAATATAGGGTTCATCCCCAGAACTGTGTTCTTGTTGATCGAGCAGATGTTCTGGATCCTTTCTCATGTGAATTAGGTTATGCAAATGCTATTGAGAAAATTGCCGGATTAGAAATACCTCAAAGGGGGCGGTATATAAGGACTATTATGGCTGAACTTGGCAGGATTCTATCTCATATAACCTGGATTGGAGTCCTGTCAATGGTTTTGGGATTTGACAGCGCAAACAAGATTGCCTGGGGGGATAGGGAGAAGATACTCCGACTCAATGAGATAGCTACCGGGGGAAGGTTATATCCCTGTTATTTATGTATTGGTGGAGTTCGCAGAGATATATCACAGGAGTTCGTAGATGAAACTTCTAAAGCTCTTGATTATTTGGAAGGACAGCTGAGTTTTTATGATTATTTTGTTTTCAAAAATGAGACCTTTGTTATGAGGATGGAGAAAGTAGGGAGGATGAGTGCCGAAGAAGCCATAGATTTAGGAGCTACAGGTCCTAACTTAAGAGCTTGTGGAATAGATTACGATGTAAGGAAAGACGAACCATACGAAGCATATCCGGAGGTTGAGTTTAATGTCATCACCAGAGAGGAAGGAGATGCCTATGCCAGAAGTCTATGCCGAAGGGACGAAATTGCTGAAAGCATATCAATAGTCAGGCAGCTTCTGAAGAACCTACCTGATGGATCATACAGGGTGGAGCTGGGTCCTGAGTGCATAACTCTTGAAGGGGAATCTTATTTTTGCCTTGAATCAGCTAGAGGAGAGAAGTGTTTTCATGTAGTGAGCGATGGTTCTCCATGCCCATATAGAGTAAAAATCAGGGCACCAAGCTTTCTACACACCCTGACGGAATTCCCCTATTTAGCAAAAGGAAGCACCATTGCTGACATTCCGGCAATATATTGGAGCTTGGATTCCTGCCCGGCAGATATGGATAGATGATAAAATGGCATATTTGACAGACAAATTTTGGAGAACCTTTAAGCCCTTTTTAATACTTAAGAATTTGTTCAGAAAGCCTATGACGCTGCAATTTCCTTATGAGTCTTTACCACCGGTAGAAGGCTATAGAGGAAGACATGTATTAGATTTAGACAAATGTACCGGCTGTTTTATCTGTTGTATGATTTGCCCTAACAAGGCTATTGGACTTGTAGATTTCAGAGGCAGGAAATACCCGCAGGTAGACCTGGGGAAATGCTGTTTCTGTCAACTTTGCGAAGAATACTGTAGTGTAAAGGCAATTAAACTAAGCAAGGAAGCTATGATGGTAACAATGGATAAGGAATCTGCCATTCTGGGACCAGAAGCGCTAAGTAAGACGCCAACTCAATAGGAGGATATGTTGAGCATCTTTTACCTGATAGTTTTTCCAGGATTTATATCTCTATTCCTTTTCTCCCTGCTTTGTGAGTATATAGATAGGAAGGTCACCGCTCGTTTGCAGAGTAGAGTTGGCCCACCATTCTACCAGCCCTGGGCTGATTTCATTAAACTTATGTCTAAAGAAAGCTTAGTCCCAACAATGGCAGACCGGAAGAGATTCACGGCAATACCGATATTTGGGGTTGCCGCTGTAGTGACCGCATTTATTTATATTCCCCTGTGGTCAACTGAATCACCCTTCCCTTTCACCGGGGACATAGTTGTGGTGATATATCTCTTGAGCCTTCCCACACTGCTCCTATTCCTGGCAGGATGGCATTCCACTAATGTGTTCGGTACAATCGGAGCAACCAGGGGCATTACCCAGCTTTTTGGATACGAAGTGCCTTTCCTGCTTGCTCTTCTCTCTCCAGCTTTGGTAACTGGAATCTGGAGCCTCTCAGGTATTCTAAATTATCAGGTTGAGCATACGTGGTTTATTGCCTATTTGCCGTTATCTTTCATCGTAGCCATCATTTCTCTTGCCGGTAAACTTGAGCGTATCCCGTTCGATATCCCCCACGCAGCCCAAGAGATTGCTGGTGGTCCCTTCACTGAGTATTCTGGAGCAAGATTAGCCTTAATGCACCTAATGTTGGATATGGAATTGTTTGCCGGATCGGCACTGATAGCTGCTCTATTTCTTGGCGGGTTCGATTATATCGGGGTCATCGCCGGACTTGCTGGGTCAGTAGTAGGGTTTATCCTTTTCCTGATAAAAACATTCATCGTCCTGTTTATACTAATCTGTATTAAAGCGGCATTTGCCAGGATTAGGATTGACCAGGTGATCAACATGAGTCTAAGGTGGCTGGCGCCCATGGTGGTAATTCAACTTCTAGTAATTGTTGGGCTGAAATTCGCAGGAGTGTTATAATAAGGAAACATATCATACCGGAGGAGGAAGGATATGAATAACAGCGCCTTGCAAATATGTGCCGAAAGGGAATTGATCCCCGAGCGCCCGGTGGAGGCGAGGGTAGATGACTTTTACGAGATAGAACTTGGCTATGATGAAGAGAGGATAAGGAGGGAGACTTCAAGATGTCTTCAATGTGAGGACCCACCATGTATTAAAGCCTGCCCCGCTCATGTAAATGTAAAGGGGTATATTCTTGAAGCCAGAGAGGGGCGTTATAGAGATAGTTTAGAAACGATTCTGGAGCGATTACCTCTCCCTAGTACATGTGGCAGAATATGTCCACACCCCTGTGAGGATGCCTGTGTTTGTCAGGGCCATTGTCTCCCGATAGCTACTCGAGCGATTAAAAGATTCATCGCCGACCAATTCATCGAGGTAGATTGGTATCCAGAGATAAGGATAAAATTGGAGGAGAAAATAGCAGTAGTAGGTTCAGGACCAGCCGGTCTTACCGTAGCAAGGAATTTAGCTCTCTTAGGATATCCGGTGACCGTCTTTGATTCCAGCTCAGATTTAGGGGGGATGGTAACCCAGTCAGTGCCTGACTATCGCCTTCCTCCACAATTTCCCAGAAAAGAGATTGAGGAGATTCGGAAGTTAGGGGTGAAGTTCGAGAAGGCAACTCTGGGGAAGGATTTCACCCTGAGTTCTCTGTTCGAGAAAGGATATAAGGCGATATTCATCGGTATAGGCACTCACAAAGGAATGAGGATGAACATCCCCGGCGAAGATTTGGAAGGAGTCTATGAAGCGTTGGATTTGCTCAAGAATATTAAACTAGGTAAAACTTTGCCTCAATTCCGAGGGAAACGGGTGTTTGTAATTGGTGGAGGCAACGTTGCTATGGATGCAGCACGGTCTATCCGCCGTTTAGGTGCTCATGTGACTGTTGTTTACCGGCGCTCCTGGGAGGAGATGCCTGCTGGAAAAGACGAGATTCAGGAAGTAAAGGAAGAATGGATAGGGTTTAATGTTTTAACCAATCCAACGAAAATTATTGGGAAGGACAAAGTGGAAGGACTTGAATTTATCCGGATGCAGTTAGGTGAGCCGGATGCTTCGGGCAGACGCCGCCCTGTTCCTGTTGGGGGTTCGGAATTTAGAATCTCAGCAGATTTCTTTGTCGAAGCCATCGGTGAAGGTCCAGAATCTGAGGGGCTCAGTTCAATGGGCATAGAAGTTGATAGAAAAGGATTAATCGAGGTTGACGATGATATGAAGACAAGTATGGAGGGAATTTTTGCAGCTGGAGACGCAGTTAGTGGGCCTCGTACAGTCATCGAGGCGGTGGCTGGAGGATTAAAAGTAGCCGAATCCATAGATAGGTACTGCAAGACCAAGAGACAACAAGTGTAATAGGTTTGAGGGTATCGGTGCGCATTGTATCCGGGGCGAGGGTTTTTCGGAAAATTGCGAAAACTTCCGCCCTAGTCTGATCTAGTTCACTTTGATTTTGATTTCAATTCTCCTTGCCTTGTCCCATATCGACAATGTGACCGTCTATTGAGTTGTGTTAAATGGGAAACAATGCAATCGTTCCCGAATCCTCCTTTAAATAGGTTATTATACCTGTTAAAGAATGCTACAATATGCAAATATCATAAAAAGCGAGGCGTTAATGAGTGTAGAGACTTTTATGGCAAAAAGGGGGGAGGTGCCCTCCAAGTTTATTGAAAAGGTAAAAGGTGCGGTCGGAGAGGAAAACATATCACAAAGTGAATGCGACCTCATTTCTTACAGTCTTGACTACTGGTTATATGGGGTATTCCTTTCCCAATATGGCAAATTGCCGTCACTCCCCTCTGTAGTTATTTCTCCCAGGAATAGCCAGGAAATACAGAGCATCCTGAAATATGCCAATGAATATAAGGTTGGCATTACACCATTTGGTGCTGGTTCTGGTGTGCTTGGTGGTGCTATTCCCATTGAAGGAGACGCTGTTTTGAACCTTCAGAGAATGAACAGATTTATTTCCCTGGACGGAACATCATGCGTTGCCGAGTTTGAAGGAGGAATCATCGGGGCAAATCTTGAGCGAGAGCTGAATCATAGAGGCTATTCAATGGGAAGTATTCCTCAGTCGTTCTATTGCTCCACCCTCGGAGGATGGATTTCAACACGCGCTGTAGGACAATTCTCCACAAAATATGGAAAAATCGAGGATATGGTTTTAGGAATGGAGGTGGTGCTTCCTGATGGAAATCCCCTCAATATCAAACCAGTTCCAAGACGCTCCACGGGACCCTCATTAAAAGAGCTGTTCCTGGGCGGTGAAGGAACTCTCGGCATTGTGACAAAAGCAGTTGTATCGGTTCACCCTTTACCAGAGCGAACAATAAAGCAATCGTTTGTGTTCGACTCCATTGAAGTAGCATTGGAAGTTGTGCGGAAAATTCTGAGAGGTGATGCCAAACCAGCGGTGGTGAGAATATTTGATGAACCTGAAACTGCAAGATACTTTGAAGAAATAGAGAACAAAGTAACGCTTATCTTCATCTCCGAAGGTGAAACAGACTTCGTGGAGCTTGAAGGCAAATTAATCAAGAGAATTGCTGAGGAAAATGGAGGAGAGTCTTTTGGAGAGAACCCTGTTGATATATGGCTTGAAAAACGCTTCGATATAGGTTTAGGTCCTATCATAATGCAGCAGGGCGGAATTGTAGACACGATTGAGGTTGTTTCTCTATTCAAGGATGCCGTCAACCTATATAACGATATGGTCTCCGCAATGAGGGCGGTGGAGGGTGCTATATCAGTCTCCGGGCATTATTCACATTTTTACCGGGAAGGAGCTTGTCTATACATCACGTTCGCTGGTTTCCCCAAAGACCCGTCTCGTTACTACAAGGATAGCTGGACTGCTGCCATGGAAGCTACTTTAAAAAACAACGGCTCCATTAGCCACCACCATGGGATTGGATTCTGGAGAAAGGAGTTTATGCAGCAGGAGCTAGGTCCCTATGGCGTAGAATTGCTCCGAAGAATCAAATTTGCCTTAGACCAAAATGGCATTCTAAACAGAGGAAAACTCATATAGATGGAAAATAAAAAAGAATTGGAACAAATCACAAATTGCGCCTTATGTGCCAACATGTGTAAATACAGTTGTCCGGTATATCTTGCTACAGGAAATGAAACAGTTACGCCCCAGAAAAAGGCGCGTCTAATCCTATATAAAAAGAAAGCATTTATTGAGGATGAAAAGGGCTTTTTCGATGTGATGTTCCAGTGTGCCATGGGCGGAGCATGTAAAGTAAATTGCCTTTACGATAATTTTGACCTCAGGGATTTTATTCAAGGAGAGCGAAGCGAAGCTTTCAAAAAAGGCATCCTTCCTGACGAAACAAGGAAGCGGGTGGAAACATTTACCAGGTTTGGTAATCCTGACGGCGAGCGGCAGCTTATTCAAAAGGGAAAGGGAGAGATTGGTTACTTCGTTTCTTGTTCTACCTACAATGACCAACAGCTACTGAAGGCGGTGGAGAAAATTCTTGCCAGAAGCGGGGAGCAAGTCCAACAATTCGGCGGTGCTGACATCTGCTGCGGTGCACCCCTTTACTATGCCGGGGATATGGAGGGCTTTAAAAAGGCAGCGGAAAAAATGAAGGGGGAAATTGAGCAAAGGAAGCTGAGGAAGGTGATTAGTAGCTGTCCCACTTGCATAAAAATGATGACGGAAATATACGATGAGATAGGCACTCATCTTGATGCCGAATTCATCCATATCACAGAATTCCTCGATCATCTTGTCAAAGAAGGAAAGATAAAGGTAAATAAGGCAAATGCTACGGCAACTTTCCATGATCCCTGTATCCTGGCAAATGATATCGGTGTTACCACAGCCCCCAGGGATATCATTAAAATGCTGGGCTTTGAGATCAAGGAGCCGATCTATTTTGGGAAAGAGGCACATTGCTGTGGCGAGGTACCCGGAGGAAGAATTGGAGATAGCAAACTTGTTGACAAGGTGAATGCAATGCGCATCAATGAGCTCAAGGAAACTACTGCCGATGTTTACATCTCGGCGTGTCCCACCTGTAAAGCTGCTTTATCCGATATAGATATGAAAGATATAGCTGAAGTTGTGGCAGAACAGATTATCGATGGATGAGAAAAAATTAGCACGAACCGTGCAAGGCGAAATAGAAAAAGCAACCAGCGAGAAGCCAACGGTGTCTGTCAAAGACGGCATTGCGAAATTAACCGGGCGATTTTCTTCTTATCAAAGCGTTGTAGATGCTGGGCATGTTGCCGGTCACTTCGAGCAAATCAAAGAAGTGGTGAACGAAATTGATTATCCCGGCAGGAAGCTCTTCGTACCACCTCAACAGGTATCTGATGAGCTCGCCGGGAAAGAGTTCGACGTTGTTATCGTTGGTGGCGGCATAATTGGTTTGGCAGTCGCCAGGGAGCTTTCAAGGTTCAACCTGAGTATCGCTCTAATTGAAAGGCATGAGGACTTAGGAATGGACCAGACAGCACATAGCAACGCCATGATACATCCTGCTTTCCTTACTGAACATGGCACGCTGAAGTGGGAGCTGAACTATAAGGGAAATGCAATGTATGATGAAGTTGCCAGCCAGCTTGATGTCGATTTCAAACGGATAGGGACGCTTGCTGTTGCTGAAAACCCCGCGCACGAACTGATGATCCCGTTCCTGATGAACCTGACCAAGAAACACAAAGACCCGGTTCCCAAACAGTTAAACCGGGAAGAACTGGACAAAGTTGAGCCAGGGCTGGCTCCGAATATCAAGAGGGGCGTGCTCGTGTGGAACACAGGCATTATCTCTGTATTTGAGCTCATCATTGCTTGTGCCGAGAATGCTCTGGCAAACGGAGTGCAATTCTTTCTACAGACAAGCGTAATTGGAGTCCAGACCGAGGGTGGAAGCATTAAAGCAGTAAACACGACCAGAGGGACCATCAAAACGCATATCTTGATCAATGCCGCTGGACTGTATGCCGATAAGATTGCCGAATTCGCTGGAGATAAGTTCTTTACTATCCATCCCAGGAAGGGAGAAACAATCATCTTTGATAAATCCTACCAGCCGATAAGAACAGTTTTAGCTTCGTTTAGCATGGCGGCAGAAAGAGAGGGATATTCCAAGGGAGGAGGCCTCATCCCTACGATTGACGGCAACCTCCAGTTTGGGCCATCGGCAGAAGAGGTACAGGATAAAGAGGACGTTTCCACCACATCTATGGGGCGTGAAGTATTATTTAATAAATTTGGGCTATTAGCTGAGCGACTCAAGCCATACTATGAGAAACCCGATGAAAGTAAAATCATCGTTCATTTTGCTGGGTGTAGAGCAGCGACATATAAGGAGGATTTCATCATTGAGCCCTCTAAGAAAGTAAAGGGATTAATCCATGTTGCCGGCATTCAATCTCCTGGGCTTGCAGCGATGCCAGCAATTGTCGAGAGGGTGAAGGAAATCGTGACAGAAGAATGGCATCCAGTTGAGAATGCTCAATTTGAACCGAGAAGAAAAAGGAAGAAGTGGTTCTCGGAATTAAATGAAAAAGAAAGAGAAGAACTTATCCGAACAAATCCTTTATATGCGCATATCGTCTGCCGATGTGAGCATGTGACCGAAGGCGAGATTGTAGATGCACTTCACCAGGATATCCCTGCAAGGAGCATCGACGGCATTAAAAGAAGAACGAGGGCAGGTATGGGAAGATGCCAGGGTGGATTCTGCATGCCGCGGGTTTTGGAAATTATTAGCAGAGAAAAAAATATTAGAAGGGACACGGTGACAAAAAGCGGCGGAAAGTCTTTCATCCTGGCTGGAAAAGTAAAAAAGGAGGTAAGAGAATGAAGTATTTTATTGTCATTGATGGGGGAACACAAAATATAAAGGCGTTTATCTTTGATGAAAAGGGGAACGAGGTATATGGCGAAGCATACCCTGTAACCCCCTATTTCTCCGTTCAACCTGGCTTTGCTGAGCAGGATGCCGAAAAGTATCTCGAAATCACCCAAAAGGTAACCAGGAGTGTAGTGGAAAATTCCCATGTTCCCAAGGATGAGATTGCCGCCGTTGCTATTACCAGTCACAGAAGCACGATCGTGCCCGTTGATAAAGATGGCAAACCTGTTCGCTCGGCAATTACCTGGCTTGATGAACGTAAAACAGAGGGGCTGAAATTGCCCGGTGGTCCCTTCCTATCACTGGTGTTTAGAATTTCGGGAATGCTATTTAAATTGAAAGAGTATCAAAAAAGGTCTAAATTCAACTGGCTCAGAAAATATGAATCGGAAAGTTATGACAAAACACATATATTCCTCACTATATCATCGTATATCTTTCATGCGTTAACTGGTGAATTCAAAGACTGTTCCTCTATGATAGTGGGGCTGTTCCCTATTGACTTGAAGGGACTTCAGTGGCATCCCAGAGAAGTAGTATTCAAAATTTTTGGAGTTGAGCGAGAAAAACTCCCCCCGCTTGTTTCTCCGACCGAGATTGCCGGGACGGTTTCTGAGGAAGGTGCAAAGAGCTTCGGTGTGCCGCAAGGGCTTCCGATAATCATCGGGGCCGGAGATAAGCAATCTGAACTGCTAGGTGCTGGTGTAATAAGTAACGATATTGCTGAAGTTAGCTATGGAACTGCTGCTGTCATTGAATTATTTTCCGCTAAATATGTCGAACATCCCCAGATGGATTTCTTCACCTGGGGGGCAGCGATTCCAAAGCACTGGGCACTTGAAGGATTCGTGGGGAGTGGATACTGGATGATTTCCTGGTTCAGAAGGGAGTTCGCTAAATATGAGGAAGAAGAGGCGGAGAAACTTAAGATAGCGCCAGAGGATGTGCTGAACAGAGAAATAGAGGGAATTTCTCCTGGTTCTATGGGCTTGATTCTCCAGCCTTATTGGCACCCACGTGAAAATGAACCTCTTTCTAAAGGTGCCATAATAGGATTTTCCGGGGAGCATACCCGCGCACATGTTTATCGGGCGATTATTGAAGGCATTGCATACGAACTGCGCAGGCTGAAAGAGGAAATAGAGAAACGTTCAGGAAGCAAAATAAAGGAGTTAAGAGTTGGCGGTGGAGGCTCGAAAAGCAATGAAATCATGCAAATCACCTCTGATATTTTCAATCTTCCTGCAAGCAGAGTGCATACCAGCAATCTTTCCGCACTGGGGGCTGCAATTGATGCCGCCGTTACCTTAAATATCTATCACAACTTCCCTGAAGCTGTGGACAATATGGTGAGAGTAAAGGAGACCTTCACCCCTCATGCGGAAAACGTGAAAATCTACGATAGGTTATTTAAGGAAGTATATAAGAACATTTATCCTGCGCTTTCCCCACTATATCGTAAGATTGCCGAAATCACGGGATACCCGAAAATAACATGAGGGGATGGCAGAGTATCTATTAGTTTCGTAACAGAAATGGACGTGGAAGCTGATGTAACTGTAATAGGCAGCGGACCCGCCGGGCTTACTGCTGCACTCCATGCTCATGAAAGCGGCGCTAAAAATGTTCTGCTGCTTGAAAGGGAGGAGGAGCTCGGCGGTATTTTAAAGCAGTGCATACACAATGGCTTCGGTTTGGAGCAGTTTAAAAAGGACTACACCGGGCCAGAGTATGCCGAACGCCTTATTGAAGACCTGGGAAAAACAAATGTGCAATATTTCTTGAATACAATGGTGCTTTCTCTTTCACCGGATAAGGCTATCACCGCAGTAAGTCCCGAAAAGGGTCTATTTCACATAAAATCAAGAAGTGTTGTGCTTGCCATGGGATGCCGCGAGCGCCCCAGGAGTAGCATTAATATTCCCGGTACTCGTCCTGCGGGAGTGTATACTGCAGGAGTGGCTCAACGATTTGTCAATATCGATGGATATCTTCCTGGAAAACAAATTGTTATTTTGGGTTCCGGTGACATCGGGCTTATCATGGCGAGGAGACTCACCCTTGAAGGCGCTCAGGTGAAAGGTGTTTACGAAATAATGGATTACCCCGGAGGATTAAAGAGAAACATCGTTCAGTGCCTCAATGATTTCGATATCCCCCTTTATCTATCACATACCGTTACAGAGATACAGGGCAGGGAGCGTGTAGAGGGCGTTGTGGTATCTAAGGTAGACCAGAAAATGAATCCAGTTGGTGGTAGCGAGCAATCTATACCGTGTGATACCCTGCTCCTCTCCGTGGGATTAATCCCCGAAAACGAGCTATCAAAGGAAGCCGGAATAGAACTTACACCGATTACAAAAGGACCGGTCACCACAGAGACAATGGAAACAAGAGTGCCGGGAATATTTTCCTGCGGCAATGTTTCCACCGTGTTTGACCTGGTAGATTATGTTGCTGAAACTGGCATGATTGCTGCTAGGAATGCCGCAAGATTTGCCGGCGGAGATTGGAAGAAGGGAAGAAATCCAGTCGAGATAATTCCTGGAGAGAATGTGAGAATGCTTTTCCCTCAGCGATATTCCTTCAAAGACGACCTTATTTTATTTGTCAGGTGCGCAAAACCAATTGAGAAACCGGTAAAGATAGAGCTCTCCCCGGTTGGGATGCGCCTTAAGAGATTGTATGCCCGACCAAACGAGATGATTAGATTTAAGGTGTCCCGAGACAAGTTAAAGGATGTTACTGGACCCATCGAGGTTTCTATAACAGAGAGATAAGGATGGATATAGAAAAGAAACACTTTACCTGCATTGTTTGCCCCATTGGATGTGAGATCGATGTAGAGCTTCAAAACGGCAATGTAGTTTCCATGGAGGGAAACAAATGCGAGAAGGGAAAAGAATTCGTGTTGCAGGAATTAGAAGAGGCGATGCGCATATTAACCACAACGGTTCCTATAAAAGGGGCAAAATGGGCGATGCTTCCCGTTCGCACCGATAAACCAGTCCCGAAGCGGTTGTTATCCAAGGTTATTGAACAACTGGCAGACGTCGAATTGCAGGCACCTGTGAAGATGTACCACGTGATAGTAAAGGGTGTAGCCGGCACAGACGCAAGTATTGTAGCCACCAGAAATATGAAAAAGGTAAATCAGCGCAAAGATGCCAAAAAGGATCCCATCTCTAGGAAGGAAGGTTGAAGCAATGAAAACTCATGCTTATGGTTTTCCCGGACTGGGAAGAAAGAGAGAGTATAAGAAAGTCATTGAGGACTACCGCGCGCCTGTTCAGATGATTGTTTGACCATTATTCTTCTCTCAAGAATTCCGCGATTTCTCTGGTTAATCTCTCATTTTCCTCCTGAGATAAGCTGAGGTTGCTTTCCAACCTGAGGATGTAATCGTCGACCTCGGGAAGACGGAGTCTTGCTTGAGCTAGTTTTTCATTCTGCTTTTGAATCTCATGGTCGATATCGCTAAAGTCAATGTTTAAGCCAAGTCTTTCATCAAAAAACTGGAGGACTTTCTTTTGACCCCTGGGGTCTTCATTCGCTACCAGATAAGAGGGTATCGGCACCCAGAGACTCACCCCGGGAATATCTCTCCTGCCAGCCAGCCACAACAGAAAGGAGTTCAATGTCGGCCTTTGACCAGTCGCAGTTTGGTAATCCATATCCCTGACCAAATCATACTGCTTTAAAGACTCCTTCACTTCCTGCGAACTGCTCGTAGCCAGCAATGCCCTGGGAGTGGTGTGGGCCGCTAAAGCAACCATTCCCCCAATGGTATATAACTGTTTTGTCCCACAGTAACGTTCAGCCACATCCAAAATTGAATTCAGGAACTTATACCACTCAAATCTAGGTGGGGTGCTTCTAAAAATAGCCAGGTTATTTTTGTGACAGGAATAGAAATTGCTTTCCGGAAATTGAGCTACATCATGCTCCACCCTGATTCCACCCAGGGAGAAAAAATCCTCGGGTTCAATTTCACCAAATCTCTCACCCCCCAACCCTCTAGTTAAGTAATCGATAACGCCTGGACCTAATTGACCGGCATCTTCATTCCAGCCTACCACCAGAGAGGAACTTTGAAATTTTGGTTTCCTTAAGACTTTAAACGGATACCGTTCACTCAATTCCCCTGCCTCGTTTCTTAAAGAACTTATCAATATCCTCCATAATCCTTCTCTTATCCTCTTCAGTTATCGGACTGGGTTCAGCAGGCCCAGCATAAGTCACCTGTTTAAGCTTTTCCAGCTGTTTCTTTATCTCTGACGGAATTTGGTTATAAACATCTTCAATTTCTTGTTCTAGCTGTTCTGTCCATCTATCCAGTTTACTCATGTCAACTCCAATTCCTAAACTACTGGTCAATACTTCCAGCACTGACCTTGAAGCCTTAGGATAAGGCAGTGGTAAGCCTTGCAGGTAAACTGGTATCTCCCCCATCACACAAATAGCCTCAATCTTCCTCTTCCTCGCCACTCCCAACAAGAGACCATTCAACCCAACAATGTTGCCCTGCCCCTCCCTCTCCTCGATTTCACTCATTAAAATGGTGTTCTCATATTTCTTGATCTCAGCAATTAGGTCTGGATTATTAGGTACTGCCCAGACCCTGGGAACCATTGTGTGGTGAATCGGAGCCACAGCGGCTCCTGAAGTATAGACCCTTCGACAGTGGAACTTCTCAGCGACATCTAAAACAAGGTTAGCTATCTGATAAGCCTTCTCTCCCTCAGCATATACACTGCTGCTCCCGGCAGGCTGTTCCTCCCCGATGAAAAATATCAAATCCTTCTTCTCGGTCTTTTTGAAATAAAATTTACTACTGGGAAATTCCAGAGCCTCCAGGACGCCGCCCTTAATTGACACTCGCTGAGGATAGAAGAAATCCCAGGGCTCTATCTCCCCAAATTCCTCCGCCCCCAATGCTTCCCTTAGAGTATCAACAGCGATGAGCCCGATATTTGCGATTCCAGGCCAGCTGGCTATCATGACTGGATTTTTGAGCCTTGGTCTCTTGTAAAGTTTGACTCCCATTGCTACTTGCCTTTCAAGCCACGATTTGCTAACTATTCTAATCGTTCCGCTTCTAAAGGACAACAGCAGAAACCAGGTTACTTACTTTCTTCTATTTATGCACTGGCTTGACCCTTCAGCTTACAAAGACCATAATAAAATACGGCGCATTCGTCTAGGGGACTAGGACACCTCCCTCTCAAGGAGGAGATCACCGGTTCAAATCCGGTATGCGCTACTTATTGTGAAGTCGATTCAATGAGGAGAATTTCACCAAAGGTCAGAGAGCACCTGCATTTAGCAATTCTAGCCGCAAAATACCCGAGGCGGGGGAAGGTAGCTAGAAGTTGAACAAAGAGGAACATTACGGAAAGCTAGAGCACATGTATGCGTTTGCACCAACGAATAAGTATTACATGCCGACAATCCGTGTGGATGAGGGGTATGCAGAAGTGGTTATCGCGGTGCGCCGTGATTTCCTTCATGCAGCGGGTGCCGTGCATGGCTCAGTATATTTTAAGGCTCTCGATGATGCTGCCTTTTTTGCGGTAAATTCGCTGGTTGACGACGTCTTCGTCTTAACCGTCTCCTTTACCATATATCTTACTCGCCCTATTTCACAGGGGAAAATGAAAGCGACTGGGCAGGTGGTTCACCGTTCACAGCGCCTCTTTGTCGCACAATCCAGGTTGGTTAATTCAGATGGGCGAGAGGTCGCCTGGGGGAGTGGAACCTACATGCGAAGTGCCATCCCACTTTCACCGAAGGTGGGGTACGAATGAAGCAAGCACAACCATCTGAGGTAGTTCAGATAGATAGGTAACACCTCAAAGAAAGTCAAAAGGCAAAAATCAAAATGCAAAATGACAGAGCAAAGATGAAAAAGCAGTCAGTAATCAGCAGTCAGCAATCAGCAGTCAACAGTCAGCGGTTAGCTAATGACTGAAGGCTGATAGCTGAAAGCTGATAGCTGATAGCTACTAAATTAGGATTTACTTAGAATTTAGTGCTTTGAGTTTATGATTTAACTTAGAGATTGCTTCGTCGCCAGTCAAGAGACGGGCTCCTCGCAATGACACAACGGAGGAAGCTAATGTGTCACTGACCATATGAACGAGTACAGCATCTTTGCCACCTACCTATTCACATGTTAAACTCTGTTAACACAAATGAAGAAGCGTGTTTTCTCGGGATTCCGCCCAACCGGCAAGCAACATATCGGCAATTACCTCGGGACTATCCAGAATTGCGTTTCACTTCAAGAAGAATACGATTGCATTTACTGTGTGGTGGATATCCATGCCCTTACCACTTTAGAAAATACAGATGCGCTCCAGGAAGACATCCATGAAATGGTGCTTGACTGGCTGGCAGCGGGCATCGACCCTGAGAAGAGCATCCTCTTCGTTCAATCCCATGTCCCTCAAGTGATGGAACTCCACACGCTGTTCGGCATGGTAACTCCTTTAAGCTGGCTATTACGTGTGCCTACATTTAAAGAAAAGGTGAAGATGCAGCCGCGTAATGTCAACTATGGACTGGTAGGCTATCCCGTGCTTATGACCGCCGATATTGCCCTTTATAAAGGGGAGGTTGTTCCTGTCGGTGAAGACCAGTTACCTCATCTTGAATTAGCCCGAGAGATAGTACGGCGATTTAATTCCCTCTTTGGTCGAGTGTTCCCTGAGCCAGCGGCAAAACTGACTTCCTTCCCGCTGATCTCAGGCTTGGATGGAACAAATAAGATGAGCAAAAGCTACAACAACTATATTGAAATAGCATCTCCACCACAACAAATCCTGGAAAGGGTGATGACTGCAGTCACTGACCCGGCGCGTCGCTATCGTTCCGACCCGGGGCACCCTGAAATATGCAGCATCTTTAGTCTTCATAAATTCTTCACTGCTGAACGAGCGGACGAGATCGCTTCCGATTGCCGCAGCGCTAAAATTGGCTGTGTTGACTGCAAGAAACTACTGGCGGGAAATATCGCCTCAAATCTTGAACCTTTCCGAGAAAAGAGGGCTGCTTTAGCGACAAAACCCAATTATGTTACTGAAGTCCTTGCCGATGGTGCCGCACGGGCTGAGGTTATTGCCAAAGAGACTATCAACGAAGTCAAAGAGAAGATGAAGCTCCTTTGACAAATCTTTCCATTCTATTAAGAGCTTCCTCAATATTAGCCAGGGAAGTAGCATAGCAGCAGCGGACAAATCCTTCACCACATTGTCCGAAGGCAGAGCCAGGCACTACAGCCACTCGTTCCTCCATCAGCAACCTTTCAGCAAATTCCTCCGAACTCATCCCGGTAGCCTCTATCGAAGGGAAGGCATAAAAAGCTCCTTTCGGTTCAAAGCAAGGTAAGCCAATTTCATTTAGCCTCTTGACTATGAACCGTCGGCGCCTGTCATATTCCTTGACCATTTTCGCAACATCGTCCTCACCAGACCTCAATGCTTCAATGCCAGCCATTTGCGACATAGTTGGCGCACAAAGCATGGTATATTGATGAATCTTGAGCATGGCTTCGATAAGCTGCTCGTTGGCAGCTATATAGCCTAACCGCCAACCAGTCATAGCAAATGCCTTGGAAAATCCACCGAGTAAAATAGTTTGCTCTTTCATCCCAGGAAGACTGGCAAAACAGGTGTGCTCCACTCCATAAACCAACCTGGCATAAATCTCGTCTGAAATCACTAACAGGTTGTATTTTTGAGCTAGCCTGGCGATTTCAGCTAGCTCTTCCCGCGGCATCACTGCACCTGTGGGATTGGAGGGATAGCCAATGAGGATAGCCTTGGTCTGTTTATTAATCAGAGGTTCAACATCTTCAACCTTGAGGACAAAATTATTTTGTTTGCTTGTAGGCACGAAGACCGGTGTACCACCAGCAAGGATAACACAGGGTGGATAAGAGACATACCATGGGTCGGGGATAATCACCTCATCACCAGGGTTCAGAATAGCTCGCATGGCGAGGTCAAGCCCTTCGCTAACACCAACAGTAACGAGGATTTCCCGCTCTGGTTGGTAGCTAACTCCATAGTGATGCTCCAGATATTTTGCCAGTTCTTGACGCAACTCGAGCATACCGTAGTTTGAGGTATACATGGTGTAACCTTTCTCCAGAGAAGAGGTGGCTGCCTCCCTGATATGCCATGGGGTAACGAAGTCCGGCTCGCCTACACCAAGGGAGATAACACCTTCCAAAGAGGAAAGTAAGTCAAAAAACTTCCTGATACCTGATGGCGATATGCTAGTTACTTTCTGTGAAATAAGATTATCCATGCTTTTGGTCTGAATAGAATCCATATTACCAGACTAAGGGCTTAACGGCAGTCGTTTGTTCGTCTCTGTGGGCTCGACCACTTCACCATCCTCTTTATACCGCTTAAGCAGGAAGCGGGTGTTAGTGCTTTGCACTTTTTCCAATGGAGCTAGTTTTTCAGTGACAAAGCTAGCTATTTCGTGCATGTTCTTACCCTTCGCTAATAGCGTCAGGTCATAAGTGCCTGAAACTAAATAGGCGGAATACACCTCTGGGAAGCGGCAAATGCGCTCAGCGATAGCATCAAAGCCAACATCCCGCTGTGGCGTTACCTTAACCTCGATTAACGCCAACACTTCTTCTTTGCCTAATTTAGCCCAGTTCACTATAGTTTTATATTTCAAAATAGTCTTATCTTCCTCAGCTTTCTTGATTATGCTTTTTACCTTGCTGGCAGACATATCAACCATGGTGGCAATCTGCTCCGGGGTTGCCAGGGCATTATCCTCCAGAATCTCAAAAATTTCGTTCATGTCACCTCCTCAAGTTATAAGCTCAATACCTGACCACTGGGCCTCTGCTTCATTGTAGCATAACTCAAATAATTTACCTTCGTCCGTAATAACCTTAAATAATCTCTTACCTGGCTCTTGCCACGCTTTTTCTATCTCCTTAACCTTGTACTCTCTACCTTGCCACAGAAAAGACTGTGGTCGTTCGGCATAGGTATGACCTGAATAGGAATTGACTTGAAGGGAGACTCTGTTCACCTTATCCTACACCATGATTGAATAAATGGCACAATCACAAATTTGAGATCTCCAGTTTCTTTGACTTGCCGCCATTTTGTGCCTGCCTATTAGATTTCTGGCTCTCTCTTATGCCACTCTGTTGCTTGCTCATAGGCGAAGGCAATGTGCAGTATCGTTTCCTCATTGAACGGCTTGCCTAGGACTTGCATACCGACAGGCAAACCATCAACAAATCCAGCAGGTATAGAGATGGCGGGGATGCCAGCGATATTTATGGGCAAAGTGCAGACATCGCTCAAATACATTTGCATCGGATCCTCCAGCTTTTCGCCCAATTTGAAAGCCACTGTGGGCGATGTCGGAGTAACCAGAGCGTCATACTTTTCAAAAGCTTGCTCAAACTCCTGTTTTATCAAGGTGCGCACCTTCTGCGCCTTGAGGTAATAAGCATCATAATAGCCGGCAGATAGAGCATAGGTCCCCAACATTATTCTCCTCTTTACTTCAGCCCCAAAGCCAAATTGGCGTGTCTTTTCCGTTGCCTCTATCACACTGCTGGCATTTTGCTCAGAGAAGCCATATTTAACTCCATCATAGCGAGCCAGGTTCGCCGAAGCCTCAGACGGAGCAACTATATAATAGACTGCCAGAGCATATTTAGTATGTGGCAAGGAGACTTCGAGATCCACTTCGGCACCTAATTCCCCCAATTTCTTTATTGCCGCTTCCAAAGCTGACTTTACCCCTTCTTGCATCCCTTCCACAAAATATTCCCTGGGAACGCCGATGCGGAACCCTTTAAGGTCATGATCCAGTTGCGCGGTGTAATCCGGCACAGGGTAAGATACCGAGGTTGAATCCATAGGGTCATATCCCGCAATGGCATTCATCACCAGAGCACAATCGGTAACATCCTTGGTTATCGGACCAATCTGGTCAAGGGAGCTAGCGAAGGCGACTAAACCAAAACGGCTCACTCGCCCATAAGTGGGCTTGAGGCCCACTACCCCACAAAACCCTGCCGGCTGACGTATGCTGCCGCCGGTATCAGAGCCAAGAGCATAGATGGTTTCGTTACTAGCCACAGCAGCAGCGGGGCCACCACTGCTACCCCCGGGAACATAGCTCAGATTCCAGGGGTTATGAGTGGGGAAAAAGGCAGAATGCTCTGTAGAAGAGCCCATGGCAAATTCATCCATGTTACCCTTGCCCAATATGACCGCTCCTTGTGCCTTCAGTTTCTTCATCACGGTAGCATCGTAGGGCGGAACGAAGTTTTCCAGCATCTTTGAAGAGCAGGTAGTTCGTATCCCCTTGGTACAGATAACATCTTTAATTAACACAGGCACACCAGCTAACAGTGTAATATCGCCATTTCCTATACAACGATCCGCCTCCTCAGCTTGCTTTAGAGCTACATCATCAGTGACAGTTACACAGGCATGAATTTTGTCTTCTACCTCAGCGATGCGCTCCAATGCGGCTTTGGTGAGATCAACTGAGGAAATCTCCCTTCGTTCAAGAAGTTCATGTGCCTGATGGATGGTTAATTGACAAAGCTCATTCACAAAAGTTAAAACCTCTCGTTAATGCTGCTGCGAAAGATAACTCCACGCCAACTGCCGCCAGTTACCGAATGCATTTCCTTGAGCCTGGGGATATACTTTATGCCCAGGAATATTGGTAAACCTGCAGAGAAAACCACCATGGCGACGCTACCATAAATCAATCCTGCCGCAACTGGAAAACAAACAAACCCCATACTGTAGCAGAAAGCGACGTTCCTGGTAATAAGCAACACTACGCCGCATATAGCAAGCCAAAAGGGAATTGCCTTCGGTAGCAAACAAAGAAGGACGCCTATGCTCGTAGCCCCTCCCCTGCCACCACGGAACTTGAGAAAAACGGGAAAAACATGTCCCAATACAGCAGCTAACCCGGCAAGAAGTTGAAATATTAAATCAACGCCTAACCAGCGAGCTAAAAGAACAGCGCCTACTCCTTTCCCAATGTCAGCCAGCAAAACCAATACTCCGGCGGCATGACCTACTTCATAATAGACATTCAGGGCTCCCATAACCCTGGTTCCTACATTGCGAATGTCTATTCCTTTTTTGAGACGAGCAGCAATGTAACCCGAAGGAATAGAACCAAGCAGATATCCACAGACTATAGCTACAGCGCCAATCATTTACTTAGAAAACACCTACTCCAAAACCGGCTTTACCTTAAAGCAGTTCTCCTCTTCCTGAGGAGCATTAGCAAGGACATCGCTCTGAGGATATGAAGGAGAACTCTGGTCTTCCCTGAAAACGCTTTGTAGCGGAACTGCGTGAGTCGCTGGTGACACATCAGTTGTATCCACCTGGTTAAGTATCTCAAAGTTCTCCAGAATATTGGATAGCTCAACGGTAAATTTCTCAATTTCAGCTTCATCTAAACCGAGGCGAGCTAACCAGGCTACGTGCTCAACTTGCTTATGATCTAATTTCATCTTGAGACACCAAAAGCACCACAATTGTAGCATCGCACTTTGTCCCCAAACAACAGTTGCGCACATTTAGATAGTGGGATACCACCTTCGAAAGAACGAGCGCACTTGCTTGACAGCTTGCTCACCATATTGCATACTATTGTCAATTAAATGTTGACCAATTTAGTCAACAATATAGGTGATAGCGATGAGACTTTCCGCTAAAGGGCGTTACGGAACCAGGCTACTTTTGGATTTAGCCCTTCACTGGGGTGAGGGCTCAGTTCCATTGAAAGACATTGCCCGAAGACAGGAAATTTCACTGCTATACCTCGAGCATCTGGTCGCCCCCTTTATAGCAAGAGCGATAGTAAAGAGCGTCCGTGGGCCTGGAGGTGGTGTTTCATTACTCAAGCATCCTGAAGAGATCAAGCTAAGCGAGGTGATTCAACTTCTTGAGGGCCCGATTGCTCCGGTAGACTGCGTCAATAATCCTGAAGCGTATTCTCGCTCAGACTTCTGCGCCATCCGCGACATCTGGAATGAAGTGAGAAAAGCAACATATCAGGTTCTGGAATCCACAACCTTGCAGGATTTAGTCGAACGGCAAAGGCAAAAGGGGGACTTGAAACAGCCGAAAGATGGCGAAAAACAATGGAGCAATGGGAGGGATGCTAATTCAACAACTCAGCTACAAAACGAAAGGAACAGCAGGAGAGGAAAAGGACAAACAATATATAGGAGGTGAGATATGCGAGAGAAGGTAGAAGCAGCCCTGAAACGAATAAGACCTGCTTTGCAAGCCGATGGTGGTGATGTCGAGTTAGTGGATGTAAATGATGGCATAGTCAAGTTAAGGCTGAGAGGAGCCTGTGCAGGCTGCCCCATGGCAACTATGACATTACAGTATGGAATTGAGCAGGAGCTTAGAGAGCAGGTACCTGAGGTGAAGGAAGTAATTCCAATCTAAGAATCCAGGAGGTAGAACTGCCTATCTATGAATATTTTTGCACTCAGTGTAATCTTAAGTTTGAATTGCTTCGTCCCTCAAGCCAGGCAAATGGAATTGCTTCTTGCCCCCGTTGTAACAACGGCGCTAAAAGGATTTTTTCCTCTTTTGCTTGCTCTTCAAAAAGCACCGAAGGCACCTCTACACCGCTTGGCGGAAGTTCCCCCTGCAGCACATGCTCTGCCACAAGTTGTGCTGCTTGTACAGGATTCTGACTGTAAATGTATAGCTCCATTAGAATAGCCAAAACACGAATATGACAAGTTAGTCACGAAAGGAAACATGCTACAGGTAAAGCATCTCAAATTAACCCTGAATGGTAACCCCATCATCAACGAGCTAAACCTGGAAGTGAAAGAGGGGAAGATACACGGCTTATTGGGAGTAAATGGGGCAGGAAAGACAAGCTTGGCTAACTTAATAATGGGAATAAGTTACCCTGATGAGGGGAGCATAATATTTGAAGAACAAGATATTACCCGATGCACAATCTCAGAAAGAGGAAAAATGGGAATAACCATGGCGTGGCAAGAACCGGCAAGGTTTGAGGGGCTAAGTGTAGGAGAGTACCTCAGGGTAAGCAATAATTTAGCGGTGAATGACATTGAGAACTACCTGTGGATGGTTGGGCTTCCCCCCGGGGAGTATCTAAACAGAGCAGTTGATGCCAATCTGAGCGGGGGTGAGAGGAAAAGGGTGGAGCTTGCCTCCGTCTTGGCGATGAAGCCAAAGGTAGCTATTTTAGATGAGCCCGACTCCGGCATAGATGTAGTCTCATTACCACACATCATGAATGGAATAACTGAGATGAGTAAACAGGGTTCTGCAGTGCTTTTAATCACCCATAGTGAGGAGGCGGTAAGGGTAGCCGAAGAAGTGTCGATAATATGCGCCGGCGAAATAATCAATTCCGGCCCACCACGGGAAATGTGCCAATGGTTTAAGGATAATTGCCAAACATGTCCTCATATTGGTGAACCGAGCTATAAGGAAGATTGACAAATGCTGGTGGTTAAGGAATATGAAGCGTTGCTTGAAGCCTATGGCAGGGCAGGTGGAAACCTGGATGCTCTGGAAAACAAGGAAGTAGGCAACCTTATCATCCACAAGAATAAAGTCCTTAGCGTTCAGGAAGCCGATGGGATAAAGGTAGAGACAAAAGAGACTGAACGCGGGGTTAGTATTCACTTTTTAGTGGAAGAAGGGGCAGAAATCAAACACCCCGTTCATTTATGCTTTGGCGTTCTGCCCGAGGAAGGATTGCAGGAGATTATGTTGAGAGTGGAGGCGCAGAATAACAGCGCGGTGAATGTCATTGCCCACTGTATCTTCCCCAATGCTGTCGATGTGATACACAAGATGGATGCTGATATAAAAATCGGGGATAATGCCAAATTCAGCTATCGTGAAACTCACTATCATGGGGAATTTGGCGGCATTAAGGTGATTCCGAAAGCAAAGATTGTGGTGGGCAAGGGAGCTGTCTGGGAGAGCACCTTCAGTTTGATCCAAGGCTCCGTGGGCTTGCTGGATTACGATTTCGAGATTTTTGGTGACGAGAAAAGCATAAACGAGCTTTTGGTAAAGGTCTTTGGCAAAAAAGAAGACGATATAAGTATAGTAGAGAAAATCCATTTGAATGGCCAGGGAGCCAGGGGGCTGGCAAAAAGTCGTCTGGTGTTGAATGACAACGCCAAGGCAATGGTCAGGGGTGAAACATATGGTAATGCCCCCTTTGCCAGAGGTCATGTTGACTGCCTCGAAATTGTGAATGGAGACGGAGTGATAGCAAGGGCAATACCAGTAGTATATGTGAACGACAAGCAAGCGAAGGTTACTCATGAGGCTGCTATCGGTAGTGTAGACAAGAAGCAGATGCAAACATTGATGGCAAGAGGACTAAATGAGGAAGAGGCGGTTGATGTTATTGTGAAAGGCATACTGAGATAATACCGGCGTTGCCGTTGCGAGCTAAAGGCGAAATGGGTTCCCTGGAAATTCGCAGAACTTTTGGGGCGAAAAGCAATCTCACCAGCATAATAAATGATATAAAGGATTTCCATAAATCATGGAAAAAAGAAGTTCGGAAATAGAAATCCTTGCGATTTCCAGAGATGGTGAAGAGAAAAAGAGGGATGCAGTCATCCATGAAGAAACAGTTGTCGTCAGGATAGACGAAGAAGTTCACGAATTCCATTGTCTCCCGACCAATTTAGAGGAGATGATACTTGGTAATTTAAAATCAAAGGGAATAGATACTTCTCTCTCAGCTATCACGAAAATCGCCGATAATAAATTTAATGTTGACCTCTCACCTTTGGAAAGGTCAACAAAGAACCCTCAAAGGTGTGTCTCCAATAAAAAGTTAACCCGTAAGGAAGTTTTTGCCTCGGTGGAAATGCTTGGCGAAAATAGTTTCTTATTTAAAAAAACTGGATGTACACACGTTATTGGAATTTGCGGAGATGGAAGAGAGATTTTTGTAGAGGACACGAGTAGGCATTGCGCTATAGACAAAGCCATTGGTCTGGCAATCAGAAACGGGATTGATTTATCGAATGCCTTTTTAGTCGCTTCCTGTCGGCAGACAGTCTCAACAACAAGAAAGGTGATTTTTTGCGGAATACCAATAGTAATAAGCATCGCTGCACCCACAGACTTGGCGGTAAAAGAAGCCGATGAATACGGAATAACACTCATAGGATTCGCAAGTTCGAAAAGGTTCAACATATATTCTCACGGTTGGAGAATCAAGATCTAAGAATATTTCAGGCAGAAAATTAGCGGGGCATTGCACTTAAGCATTATCCTAGTTGAAATATTGGATTTGCTGGCAATGCCAACAAACATTTCGAAACAGCAGCCGAAGACCACGCCGGCAGCAGTTGCATGTAAGTGGCCGGACGGCGGAACTATTGGCAAGGCTGAGCTTATTCAGATAGTGGGAGCAAGTACCAACAGTTGCTCGTCCTGTTTGAAGAAGCTTATAATAACTGGAATGCGAATCATTCTGCATATTGGCAAAGCGGGCGTGGGCAAAATCGATGGAAGGTTGAAAATCGAGTTCCAGGCAAGTAATAGATTCAGTGAATCATAAAGGAAGGAGCATCAAAGTAGAATAATGGCTACCCAATACGGACCAGACAAAATCCGTAATGTCGTATTGCTATCTCATTATGGTGTAGGCAAAACCACGCTTGCCGAATCAATGTTGTTCGCTTCGGGGACTATTAAACGTTTAGGTAATGTCGAGGATGGAACTACTACGTCTGACTACGACCCCCTTGAAATAGAGCGACAGATGAGCGTGAATCTATCGCTGCTTCCCCAAGTATGGAAGGAAACGAAGATAAATCTCATTGACACTCCAGGCTACGCTGATTTTACCAGTGAAATGAAGTCTGGTTTGCGCGTTAGCGAAGGGGCGATAATCCTGGTTTGCGCCGCTTCGGGAGTAGAGGTGGGAACAGAACAAGTTTGGGATTACGTGGAAGAAGCAAACTTACCTCGCCTGCTGTTCATCAACAGGATGGACAAAGAGAATGCCAATTTCTTCAGCACTCTAGAACAAATTCAGGCTAAGTTGGGGACAAAATGCCTGCCTGCTACACTCCCCATAGGCTCACAGAGCGATTTCAAAGGTTTCGTAGACCTGATGAACATGAAAGGCTACGCTGGAGCCGATCTAAAGGAAACCGATGTTCCTTCTTCGCTTGCAGAACAAGCCACTTCTTACCGTGAGAAATTGGTAGAGGCAGCCGTTGAAGTCGATGACGAGCTCTTAACCAAGTATTTAGAGGGAGAGGAAATAAGCAATGAGGAAATTCTTCCGGCTATAAAGAAGGCAACGGTTTCAGGGAAATTGGTTCCTGTTTTCGCCGGCGCGGCATTACAGAGTATCGGTACAAAGGCACTACTTGACGCCATTTGCGACTTCTTTCCTTCGCCTGAAGAACACGGCGCCATCACAGCGGTAAACCCAGCAACCAAGGAAAAAGAAGAACTTAAACCAGCTACAGGGGAACCTTTAAGCAGCCTTGTGTTTAAAACCACCGCTGACCCATATGTGGGCAAGCTTAACTATTTTCGAGTTTACTCAGGATTATTACTAGGCAATTCGCAAGTTTGGAATACCAGGAAAAAGGGCATGGAACGTATTGGCCAGCTATTCACCTTAAGAGGTAAGAATCAAGAACCAGTTCCTCAGCTAGCTGCTGGAGATATCGGGGTGTTGGCCAGGCTGAGCTTAACTACCACTGGAGATACTCTCTGCTCTCCAGAACATCACCTGATACTGGATGGCATCGAGTTCCCTCAAGCGAATTTAACTATGGCAGTCCAACCTCAAACTAAAGCTGACCTGGATAAAATGAGCACAATCTTACCCAGGATTTGTGAAGAGGACCCCGCTCTCCGAATACACAGAGAACAGGATACTAATGAACTCCTAATTTCAGGAATTGGCGATGCTCATTTAGAGATGGTTAAAGAGAAAGCACATCGCAAATTCGGTGTGAAGCTAAATTTAACCTCGCCGAAGGTTCCCTACAAGGAAACCATCACTGTGGCAACCAAGGCAGAATACAAGCATAGGAAGCAAACAGGAGGACATGGGCAATATGGACATGTCCGCCTGGAGCTCGAGCCTTTGCCCCGAGGCACCGGCTTTGAGTTCACCAAGAAAATTGTTGGCGGAGCAATACCCAAGAATTACATCCCCGCGGTGGAGAAAGGAGTCAATGAAGCGAAGCAGCAAGGCGTCTTAGCCGGCTACCCGGTAATTGATGCCAAGGTCACACTTTACGACGGTAGCTTCCACCCTGTAGATTCATCAGATATCTGCTTTAAAATCGCCGGAGCGCAAGCCTTGAAAAACGGACTATCTGAGGGGCAACCAATATTGCTTGAGCCAATAATGAACTTGACGGTAACCGCTCCGGAGGAATTCACTGGCGACCTCACCGGTGACCTTAACTCAAGGAGAGGACGCGTACTCGGGATAGAGCCAGAAGTCAAAAATAACACTATCCAGGCCCAAGCACCTTACTCAGAATTGCTGGATTACGCTATAGTCTTAAGGTCAATAACCCAGGGTCGTGGCAGCTTCACCATGGAATTCAGCCACTACGAAGAAGTGCCACCCCACCTCACCCAAAAAGTCATTGCTCAAAGGAAGCAGGAAAAGGAATAAATTCCGTATTTGATTAATTTACCTCGCCAGCAATTCCTTCAGCTTAGTGGTAAGAGCAGGCACAACATCTTCAAATTTGCCCACCACTCCAAAGTGAGCTTGCTTGAATATGTTCGCCTCAGGGTCCTTGTTAATGGCAATGATGTTCTTTGAGCCACTGCAACCAGACATATGCTGGCTGGCTCCTGATATCGCGATAGCAAAATAAATATCGGGAGCGACAATCTTACCGGTGAGGCCGATATGCATCGCCTCAGGCACCCACCCATTGTCACATGGCGGACGTGAAGCACCTACGGCACCCTTGAGCACATCGGCAAGTTCTTTCAGGGTAGTATTGTAAGGGTCAGTTCCACCACAACCTCTACCTCCACAGACTATCACCGCGGCATCCACAAGCTTAACACCAGTTACTTCCTCCTTTATAATTTCCACCACCTTCGTCTTCACCTTAGACATATCCACGGTGACCTTAACAGGAATGACCTCCCCTTTTCGGGACTCATCACGCTCTATAGGTGACATCGCCTTCACCCTGGTAGTGGCTATTTGGGGCACAGCCTCAGCGGTAAATATTGCCTGAGCATTGCCTCCATACACCGAACTTGTCTGCATGAGCTGCTTTGTCTCCGGGTCTATGCTCAACTCAAGGCAATCTGTGGATAAACCAGTCCGAAGTCTAAAAGCAAGCCGAGGAGCCAGGTCGGCACCCATGGGTGTGTTACCCAGCAAAACGACACGAGGTGAAACTTGCTCGATAACCTGGTCAGCAACCTGCATATAACAGTCTGCTTCGTATCGCTTTAACGTTGCGTCTTCTACGGTATAAACTTTGTCCGCTCCAAAAGCGATTGCTTCCTTGGAGAGGTCACCAACCGCATCGCTGGCCAGTAAACAAGATAAGTCTTCCTTCAATTCATCAGCAAGTTTCCTACCACAGCCCAGTAGTTCAGTGGTGATAGAAGGGAACTCTCCTTCTGCTATTTCCCCGAAAACTAAGATACCTTTATTTTCAGCCATCGTTTCCTCCTTGAATTAGAGTATTTTTGCTTCTCTAAGCTTTACAGCCAGGTTAGCGCCGGCTTCCGCCGGAGTATCTGCTTCGATTATTTCACACTTGGTCTCCCTCACTGGCTGAAAGAGTTTAGCCAGCTTAACAGATCTTCCGGCAGCACCAACCTGGGAGGGTTCAAGCCCGATGTCTGCTGGCTTCCATACGATGGGTTGCTTTTTCGCCGCTGCCATAATCCCCTTAAGAGCGGCGTAGCGTAAATCGCCCAGCTCACTGGTTATTGTGAGCAAGGCAGGAAGCTCCACCTCCACAACTTCATAGCCATCGCTGACAGCTCTCTCTACTTTCGCCTTTCCATCAACGACCTCCACCTTCCTGACCACACTCACCGCAGGAATCCCTAAAATTTCCGCGATGCCTAAACCAACCTGCCCGGCATTCCAGTCAGCAGATTGCCGCCCACAGAAAATAAGGTCATATTCCCCCACCTTCTTAATCGCCGCAGCCAGTGCATTGGCCGTTGCCCAGCTGTCACCCTCTTCAAAAGCCGCGTCTTCAAGAAGGATAAGCTCATCACCACCCACAGATAGTGGTTTCTTAATCACGTCACGGGTTAGATTGTTACCCAAGCTAATCACCGTGATTTTGCCGCCTAGCGTGTCTTTAATCCTTAACGCAGCCTCCACGGCATTTTCATCATAAGGACTAACCACTGGCTTTACATCTGGCGGCACAGTCATCTTGTCCCCAGCTACCTTGAATGAAGCTGGGGGAGCTTCAGGATCAGGAACTTGTTTACAACAGACAATCATGTTAATTGGCATTGTTCAACCTCCTTAAATAATTGCGAACTTATAAGATTATATTAAAAAACCCAAAATTGTCAATAACCTGAGCAGCTTGTCTGTTTCGACCATATTTGTTTTAATAACATATTACTTCGATGAACAGGACATATCTTGATTATGCCGCCACCACGCCGACACATCCTGAGGTAGTAAAAGCGATGCTGCCATATTTCAGCGATGCCTTCGGCAATCCCTCAACTCTCTATTCCTACGGGCAGGAAGCAAGAAAAGCCGTTGAGGAGGCGAGGAACAAGATTGCCAGCCTGATTAATGCTCAGAGTGAGGAAATTGTTTTTACCAGTGGAGGGACAGAGGCAGACAATTTCGCTATAAAGGGTGTTGCTTACGCCAATGAACATAAAGGGAATCACATCATTACCACCCCCATTGAGCACCACGCTGTGCTAGAGCCCTGTAAGTTTCTGGAGAAAAGAGGATTCTCCGTTACGTATCTTCCCGTGGATAGGTATGGACTGGTTGACCCGCAGGATATCAAGAAAGCTATCACTGATAGAACCATACTCATCTCAATAATGCATGCCAACAACGAGGTAGGTACCGTAGAACCGATAAGCGCGATAGGCAAGATTGCTAAAGAACAAGGAATAATTTTCCACACGGATGCGGTTCAAACTGTGGGACATATCCCGGTTGACGTAGACAAGCTAGAAGTGGATTTACTCTCCATTTCAGCCCACAAGTTTTACGGACCAAAGGGAATAGGAGCGCTGTATGTCAGGAAAGGCACGAAGCTGGCTCCATTCATCCATGGTGGTGCACAGGAGAAGGGACAGCGCGCCGGCACGGAGAATACCCCAGGCATTATAGGCTTTAGTAAGGCAGTAGAAATTGCCATGCAGGAAATGACTAAGGAGAGAACGAGACTAAGCCATCTTCGTGACAAATTCATTAAGGGTCTACTGGAGCAAATTGAACAGATTCAGGTGAATGGTCATCCTATAGAAAGGTTGCCTAACAATGTCAATGTGACCATTGACATGGCTAGGGCGGATTTAGTGCTTCTAGACCTCGAAACAGAGTGGATTTACGCTTCTAGTGGCTCAGCTTGTAGCTCAGCGAATCCCGAACCTTCGCATGTGCTTCTGGCACTAGGGCTCTCGCCGGAACAAGCCCGTAGCTCGCTCAGGTTTACCTTAGGTCGCGAAACTACCGAAAGTGATATAGAGCGAGTGCTTGAGGTGCTACCTCGCATAATAGACAAGACAACGGTGATGTGAGATTTTCCACAAGGCCTGGCACGGCGTTCAAGATGCTGCTGAATTGAAACGTGCCAAATATGTTCAAGGCCAGTTTCAATCGATTACAGAATCAAATTCAGCAAGCTGCCCACAACTAAGGAAGCAGCTATCATTATCCCGGTAGCAGCAAGCATGCCCTTAAAGCCTAACTCCCGAGCCAGCACCACAAAACTAGCGATACAGGGAAAGAACATAGCCAGAACCACGCTGCCGATGACCAACTGGTTGGCAGTTAAATTGAGGACACTGAGCATGCCTATTGCCATATCCTTGCGTAAAAAGCCAACCACCAGCGCCGCGGTCGCTTCTTGGGGCAGTCCAAAAAACCCGCTTACTACTGGCGCCGCAAAGTTGGCAATGTAGTCAAACACATTCAAGGCATAGAGAATGGTGACGACAAAGATGCCTAACATGACCACAGGGACTGCCTCCCTAAGGAAGCCAAGTATTCTTGCCCAGAGCTTCAAGGCCACCATCCGCAGCGGCGGCAAGCGGTAGGGGGGAATCTCAACCAAGAGCTCGGGGCTAAAGCCTTTCACTATTAGGTTTAAGATCAATCCCAGGATGATCCAGACCACGAAAAGCGTGCCATACACTATAGCCACATATTGCCATCCCTCCCTCCCAACCAATCCAATGACCATGGCTTGAAGGGCAGCACACGGGACTCCGATGGAGATAAGGGTAGCAACGATGAATCTCTCCCGCTTACTTTCCAAAATTCGGGTGGCCAGGATTCCGGGAACATTACATCCCAGGCCAAGGAGCGTGGGTATAATGGCGTATCCGTGCATTCCCAGACGGTGCATCAGAGTGTCGAGGAGCACTGCCACGCGAGGTAGATATCCTGAGTCCTCCAGAAAGCCCAAGACCAAATAAAATGATAAGATGTACGGCAAGACAACCCCAAGGGGTATGTATAGCCCGGTAGTCAAGATGCCAAATGATTGAAGGAAGTCTACTTCGCCATTGATCAATTTCCCGACAAGGATATCATGCAGGAAGCCGCCTGACCCCAGAAATTCGCTTAGTCTTACCATCACGGGAGCCCAGAGGTTCCCAAATAACGGGTCAAATACATACCCAATGAGACCTTCGCCAATGAAGCGGATTACCATAAATGCGGCGAGCATCACCAAAGCAGCAATGAGGATTCCCGGGAAGGGTTTGATTGACGCATCGCCCAAGCGCTCCAGCCAAGTGTGATGCCTGTGAGTTACTGTTTGCACCTGCTGCACAATTCTACCCACGCCTGCCCACCGTTCATCACGCGTTCGATAAGATACAGCTGGAGATGCCGCTTCGGAGATGCGACTCACTAATTCTTTCATCCCTTCACCAGTCACTGCCACTGTGGGCACGACGGGTACCCCTAAAACCTGCTCCAGCTTGTTGACATCGATGTGTATTCCTCTATGCTTGGTATCATCCCAAATGTTAAGTGCCACTACTACAGGAATATCCCTTTCTAGCAATTGCAGGGTTAGAAATAGGTTTCTCTCTAAATTGGTAGCATCGACGACATTAATGACCAGGTCACCGTCCTTGAGCATCTCTGTAGCCACCTCTTCTGCCTTGGAAGTAGGCTCCAAGGTGTAAGTGCCGGGCACATCTATAACCTCAGCAAGTTCCCCTCCCAGCTTAAGATGCCCTTTGGTGAACTTTACTGTCGTGCCCGGATAATTGGAAGCGATAACCCGGATCCCAGTGAGGCGCGAGAAAAAGACGCTCTTCCCCACATTGGGGTTACCCATCAAAAGTATCTTCACTCGCTCTCCAGCTCAACCAGGATTCTCCTGGCCATGCCGAAGCCAATGGCAACCTGAACACCATCCACCTGGATCGTCGCCGGCCCGCGCATGAGCATGGAACTGACCTTGGTTATTTTTTTGCCTGGTCTGATCCCCATGGCTTCAACCCGACGCGTCAGGCCATATCCCCCAGTAATCTCGATGATTCTACCCCTTTCGCCCGTTCGCATCTGGGCAACCGTCGTCTGTCTATTAAAGGTCATATTCAGATTTGCTCCTGTATCCTGCCATCAACAATTGATAACTTTGTTAGCTATGGCTAACTTGCCACGGCAAAAAATTTTATCTTTCTCCCAATCCTTTCTCCAAGCATTCCGGAGGGAGCTCTCCATGTTCCAGATAATATCTATATCTTTTGGGGAAATTAGCCTCTCCCAGTGGACATGCTTCCATAAATTCTATAAATTTAATCATCCTTTCCAAGGTAACTGGGCTGATGACATGCTCAATCCTGCAGGCATCTTCTTCAGCAATTTCTTTGTTAATGTCCAGAGCTTCACTAAAAAAGCGACTTAATGCTCTGTGACGGCGAATCACATCCTGGGCTGCTTTATCACCCTCAGGCGTGAGTCTTATATCGCCATACTTTTCATGAAGTACAAGCCTCTCCTCAGAAAGCCTTTCCAGCGCTGCACTAACGCTGGGCATTTTTACATTCAGCGCACGGCTAATCTGTCTGACCTTCACAACTTTCCCATCCCCATGAAGATTGGCTATTGCCTCAAGATAATCTTCCATACTTGCGCTATATTTCTTTACCATCTTCTGCTTCACCATCGTGAATCAAAATGTTAGTTAACTCTAACAAATTATAACCATCACCTTTTTTCCTGTCAAGACCAAAAATCAGAAAGTTAAATCAGCCCACCAAAATGCATTAACACCGGCGCTAATAGTAATGAGATTACCGACATTAGCTTGAGCATTATATTCAATGATGGGCCAGCAGTGTCCTTCATTGGGTCACCGGCAGTATCTCCGACCACTGCTGCTTTGTGGGCATCCGAGCCTTTACCACCAAAATGTCCTGCCTCAATCCACTTCTTAGCATTATCCCATGCACCACCAGCATTATTTAACATAACGGCAAAGATAAACCCTGTAGCTAAAGCTCCAATAAGGAAACCAGCCAGGGCATATACGCCGAGGACTATCCCTACGAGTATGGGCATAACTATGGTCATTATCGAGGGAGCCATCATCTCCTTCAATGCTATTCCGGTGGCAATATCTACGCACTTACCATACTCTGGCCTGGTTGTTCCTTCCATTATGCCTTTTATCTCTCGCCATTGCCGCCGAACTTCTTCTATAATAGCTGATGTAGTTACACCCACTGATTTCATGGTCATAGCACAAAAGATAGCGGGCATAAGAGCTCCTAAAAATATACCAATGATAACGTGTACATCTAGTAAGCTTAATCCAGCAGGTAATATTAGTTTGCCTGCGGACGAGATTGTCACTATACCCACAGCCATAGCAAAAGAGAGAATTAACCCCAAGGAGTTCATAGCAGCAGCACCAATGGCAAATCCTTTACCCGTAGCCGCAGTGGTGTTGCCCAGGGAATCTAAAGCATCAGTTCTTTCCCGCACCTCAGGTGGTAGCCCTGCCATGGTGGTAATGCCTCCTGCATTGTCAGCCACCGGTCCGTAAGCATCAGTGGCCAATGTCACGCCCAGAGTAGATAACATACCAACGGCAGCTAAGGCTACTCCGTAGAAGCTAGCGAAGTGAAAAGCCACGCCAATCGCTATAGCTATCAAAACTATCGGTGGCCAGGTGCTCATCATGCCATTGGCAAAGCCTCGAATTATAGTAGCACCAGCACCAGAGGTAGATGCCTCGGAAATTTCCAGCGTTGGTTTATACTTATAGGAGGTAAAGTAATTTGTGCTTTCCCCTATAAGTGCACCAGTAATGAGACCGGCAAACATCGCCCAGAAAACGCCTAAGCTAGCATGTAGAAAATAAATTATTAGAAAACCAAATATTGCCGCCAATACTGTGGCGCTAAGCGTACCACGACGCAACGCTCCGAGAAGAGCGCCCATCTCTACATTCTCCCCTACTCTAACCAAAAAACAGCCAATCACAGAGGCTACAAGGCCTCCGGCCATGATTAACATTGGCAACCACCACGCAGCCTGCAGAGCAGCATCAGGTGAGAGCGTAGGAAATAACGTTCCTGTTACCCATGGTGCCACCATACCACCAACAACACAGAGTGTCATGGTAGCAATAACAGTTTCGACATAAGACTCAAGGAGGTCAGCACCCATGCCGCACACATCGCCGACATTATCACCAACATTGTCAGCTATGACAGCGGCGTTTCTGGGGTCATCCTCCGGTATTCCTGCCTCCACTTTACCCACTAAATCTGAGCCAGCATCAGCACCCTTGGTGAAGATACCACCACCTACTCTGGCAAAAAGAGCCACTAACGAAGCCCCGACGCCATAGGCTGGAATTATAGTCAAGAACTCACGCGGAGGAAGGCTATGCCAGGCAAAATAAAGGATGGATAAGCCGATGATGCCGATACTAACTACCGTTAGCCCCATAACCGCCCCACCTCTGAAGGAAACTCTCAACCCTTGATTCAAGCCTTTTTGTGCTGCGGCACAAGTCCTACCGTTAGACCTGAGTGCCATGTTCATACCAGCATATCCCGCACCTATAGAGCACAGAGCACCAAAGATAAAAGCTACAGATACTCTCCAACCCAGGTCAGGGACAAATGCGAGAATAATCGCTATTACCGCTACCACAATGCCCAAAGTTCGGTACTCACGATGAATAAAAGCAAGCCCCCCTTCTTTAATGGCACCGGAAATCTCCTTGATCCTCTCTGAGCCCTGGTCTTGCCTTAAAACATAGTGTACAAAGTAGGCAACTATACCAGCACCTATAAGCCCCACAATTACGCATATCCACACTAAATCAAACATACGGCGACTCCTTTCTGAATCCAAATATAAAAATAAGGATGCCCAAATTGAACACTGGACATCCCTTTATGTGATAAATACATTGAACTTAGGATTTTAGTATAAAATTTTATATTTCGTCAATAAGTAAGCAGGGGGCCTTGCATTTAAAAATTCTTGTGTTATAATGTTTAGCAGTCTAGTTCATAGAGTGCTAACCAGTAAACTTTAGGAAAGGAGGAGCTATGGTAATTAAAGTCGAACCCCTAGGAGATAGAGTAGTGATTAAACCTACTCCCAAAGAAGAAGTAAGCAAGGGGGGAATTGTTATACCAGATACAGCCAAGGAAAAGCCCCAGGAAGGCAAAATCATCGCTGTAGGTCCAGGCAAGCTATCTGAAGATGGCAAGCGTATCGCTATGGAAGTGAAAGTAGGAGACAAGGTGATTTATTCCAAATATGCCGGGACAGAGATTAAGGTCGACGACGAAGAATTGATTATTGTTCGCGAGAGCGATATTTTAGCTAAGCGAAGTTCACAAAAAAGGAGGTAAATTGAAATGGCAAAACAACTTCTTTTCGGCGAGGAAGCCAGAAAGGCACTCAAAACAGGCATAGATACTCTAACAGCTGCAATTAGAGTAACCTTAGGGCCTCGTGGGCGTCCGGTGGCACTGGACAAGAAATTTGGCGCTCCTTCGGTTCTTAATGACGGTGTTTCCATTGCCAAGGATGTGGAACTGCCCGATCCATTTGAGAACATGGGGGTTCAATTAGTAAAAGAGGCAGCAACCAAAACTAACGACCAGTGTGGTGACGGAACCAGTACATCTGTTATTCTGGCGCAAGGCATCATTGGCGAAGGCTTCAAGAACATCGCCGCTGGCGCTGATTCCATGGCTTTGAAGCGTGGCATTGAGAAAGGAGTGGTGGCTGTGGTGGAAGAACTTAAAAAAATGGCTATCCCTGTAGCTGGTAAAGACCAGGTGGCCCAGGTGGCTGCTATATCAGCAGTGGATCAGGACATCGGCAACTTAATTGCCGATGTAATGGAAAAGGTGGGCAAGGATGGTGTCATCACTGTCGAGGAAGGCAAAGGACTTGAATTTGAAACTGAGTATGTTGAGGGTATGAAATTCGATCGTGGCTATATCAGCCCGTACTTCATCACTAATGCCGAACAGATGAAATGCGAACTAGAAGACCCCTACATCCTCATTACCGATAAGAAAATCTCTGCCTTGAATGATGTCCTCCCCGCCTTGGAAAAGATAGTCCAGACATCCAAGAACATCGTTCTCATTGCTGAGGATCTGGAAGGTGAACCCTTAGCCACCCTGGTGGTCAATAAGCTGAGGGGAACTTTAAGCCCTCTGGCAGTTAAAGCACCAGGATTCGGGGACAGACGAAAGGAAATGCTTCAGGATATAGCTGTTCTCACTGGCGGTAAGGTCATATCAGAGGAAGTTGGCAGAAAGCTGGATTCAGTAACCATAGAAGACCTGGGGCGAGCACGAAAGGTTATCGCTGACAAAGATAATACTACCATCGTGGAAGGAAAAGGGGCAACCAAAGATATCGAAGCGAGAATCAAGCAAATCAGGTCCCAAATTGACGTAACCACATCCGATTACGACAAGGAAAAGCTCCAGGAAAGACTGGCGAAGTTAGCCGGCGGCGTGGCGGTAATAAAGGTAGGTGCCGCCACTGAGGTAGACTTAAAGGAGAAGAAACACCGTGTCGAGGATGCTCTCTCGGCCACAAGGGCCGCTGTAGAAGAAGGCATTTTGCCTGGCGGTGGCATCGCCCTTCTCAACGCAATACCTGCCCTGGACAAGCTTAAAGTCAAGGGAGATGAAGCTACCGGTGTTGCTATACTTAAACGAGCCTTGGAAGAGCCTATTCGTTGTATCGCCGTCAATAGCGGAAGAGAGGGCTCAGTAATAGTAAATAAAGTAAGGGAGAGCCCAAAAGGTGTGGGTTATGATGCCCTTAAGGATGAACTGGATGTCGACATGGTGAAAAGAGGTATTGTTGACCCGCTTAAGGTCACCCGGGCTGCTTTACAAAACGGCGCTAGTATTGCCAATATGATCTTGACCACTGAATCCTTGGTAACTGATATCCCTGAAAAGGAAAAGATGCCGTCAATGCCACCCGGTGGCGGGTATCCTGAGTACTGATAACAAGCACTATCATTAAGAGGAGCTGCTCACCAGGCAGCTCCTCTTTTCATAGCTTGAGTAAATTCAACAAAGGTTCTTCCTTTTTTACCGGACCTACTACAGCTAAGTTGAGCCCATTGTCAACCAGGATTTCTTGGGCTACCTGTTTTAGCTCATCCCCGGTGATAGCCTCAATTATAGAGATAACCTCATCTATGTCGAGAATCTCCCGTCTCGCTAATTCCTGGCCACCAAGCCATAAAGCCACGTTTTGACTATCCTCAAGCCGAAGTTGCAACCTGCCCTTTGATAGCTCTTTGGCTCTGCGAAGCTCATCTGCACTGATTCCTTGCCTTAACTTGGCCATTTCCTCAACTATGGTGGCAATGGCAGTTTCTGCCTTATTTGTGTCCACACCGGCGTAGATAACAAATGACCCTGAATTAAGGAAATGCTCCACATAGCTATGTATGTCATACGCCAACCCTTTGTTCTCTCGGATCTCAGTGAATAAGCGACTGCTCATTCCCACTCCAAATGCTGTGTTCAGCAGGTCAAGAGCAAAGCGTCGCGGATGGAAACGAGAGAACCCATGGACACCTAAACAAAGATGCACTTGTTCACTGTTCTTGTGCTCGATACGTAACCTCGGTGTGTCTTGCCCACTATTCGTCACATAACCCTCCGATACCTGACCCACAGACCAGTCGTGAAACAGCGGCTCAATGCAAGCCAATGCTTCATCAGGCTGTATATTGCCGGCAATACTAATCACGGTATCATTGGGCAAATATCGGTCACCGATGTAGCTTAACATCTGTTCTCTCGTTGCCGATGCTACAGTTTCCTTACTGCCGATGATTTCGCGCCCCAAAGGCTGGGCAGGCCATAAAAGCTCATCAATAAGCATATTTACTCGCTGTTGAGGAATGTCCATATTCATATTTATTTCTTCAATGATGACTCGGCGTTCTTGCTCCATATCATTGGAATCGAAACGAGAATTGCGCAGCAAATCGGATAGCACATCCAGAGCTACAGAAAAATGGGCATCCGCTACTTTGCACCAAAAAACGGTCATTTCCTTATCCGTGCCAGCATTGATTATGCCGCCTACTCCTTCAACATCCTGACTTATCTCTTTAGCTGTGGGCCTCCGCTTTGTGCCTTTGAAATACATATGCTCAGCAAAATGAGAAATGCCCGCCTCTTTCTCATTTTCATAACAGGAGCCGGCACCAACAAGATAAACAAGGGATACTGAACGAGTATGAGGCATAGCGCTGGTAATAACCCTTAATCCGTTGTCAAAAACAGTTTTGGTATACATTTGCCTCAAATTCTACGTTCATCTATCTCCTCCGTCAACAAAAAGAGCACAATTGCCACAGGTCCTCCCTTGTATTACCATTGCCCTACACAAAGCGGTGTTTTAGCACATGATAGAGGAATTGGGTCTGGTCAGGGATTTCGCCATTATAATGACAGTAGCTGGCGGGGTTACGCTCCTATTTCGGTGGCTACGTCAACCGCCTATACTGGGATATTTAATAGCGGGGCTGATTATCGGACCTTACACCCTTCCAATCCCATTGGTTCAAGATGTTGACACTATCCGGTTACTAGCTGACCTGGGGCTGGTATTGCTTCTATTCGGCGTAGGTCTTGAGTTTAGCTGGAATAAAATCAGGGAAGTAGGGCTGGCAGCTCCAATAATTGGTGGCATCGAGATACTTACCATGCTCGCCCTGGGCTATGGATTGGGACAGCTTTTCGGCTGGTCAAGATTAGACTCCATCTTCCTTGGGGCTGCTATGTATATAAGCAGCTCAGCGATAATCATCAAGATACTTCGCGACATGGGAAGGCTGAACTTGCTTTCCTCGAACCTCATAGTTGGTATCCTGGTGGTCGAGGACTTCGTCGCTATAGCACTCATTGCTATGCTCTCTGGTATAGCTACTACAGGAACTGCCAGTTTTGGCGATATCGGTTCCCTGGCGCTGAGGCTAATCATATTTGTTGCTGCTGCCTTAGGTTTCGGCGCCCTATTGGTTCCCAGGATAATCGAATTCACCCACCGCTTCCACTCCGGAGAAGCTTTGCTAATTACCAGCATAAGCCTGTGTTTCATTATGGCCTTGCTCAGCAAATATCTGGGCTTATCTGTAGCTGTTGGTGCTTTTTTAATGGGCGCTCTAATTGGAGATACAAAGCATTCCAAAGAGATCGACCAAGTAGTGACTCCCGTCCGTGATATGTTTGCCGCCCTATTTTTCGTATCGATAGGAATGCTTGTCAATATCATTCAATTTAAGAGCTTCATCTTTCTTGCTCTAGTCACTTCTGCCCTTTTCATCTTAGGAAAAATCCTCAGCAATACCCTGGGGACATTTCTTTGTGGCTTCACCGGCAGGACATCCCTGCAAGTAGGAACAGGTATGTCACAGACAGGCGAGTTTTCCCTTGCCATAGCCAAAGTCGGTGTAGATAGCGGTGCGGTGATACCACTGCTTTATCCCGTGGTAGTAGCGGTCACAGCAATTACATCCTTCACCACACCATATATCACACGCTTGGCTGACCCAATAACAGACCTAGTAAACCGTAGAGCTTCTGAACCGATTAAGAGATACGCGGCAAGCTTCTCAAATTGGCTGCGTGGTATCCGCAATGCTTTCGCTAGCCGAAGCAAACCAGCCCAAGAAATCCAGCACTCAGGAAGAAATGTACTTGTCAACCTCCTGCTTATAGTAGCCTTCATTGGTATAGGAACAATTGCCGTTCAATTCGTCGGTAATATCGCCAGTTTTACTCACTTGCGCCCCGATATACTGGGATTGCTAATTAGCCTACTAATCTTGGTTCTGTGCGTTCCTCCCTTAATAGCCTTTTGGCGCAATCTTCAACTCTTAATAGATGAAACGATAAAATATTTGCTCTCACGACGCTCATCAGCCAGAGCGTCGAATCAGGAGACACTGCGTACCATCATTAGAAGCAGTATCATGGTTCCATTCTCGATACTTCTGGCCATATGGTCTATCCCGCTGATTATCAGTCTCCTTTCTCTTGGTTCTTTTGCCATTGCTGCTCCCATCATACTCCTTGCTATCTTAATCTACTTTCTCTCAACATCGGTTAGAAACATACACAGTCAACTAGAAACAACCTTCAGGACCACCCTGTTTGGTAACCACATTACTAAAAACGAGAAAGTTAGCAACAAAAAGAGTGAATATGAAAAGAAATAAAATGCTCGGTGGTCTGTTCGGACTATGTATTGGCGATGCGCTTGGTGTTCCTTTCGAGTCCTGCTCTAGGAACAGGCTAAACAGGAATCCCGTAACTGCTATGGTTGGCTACGGTGTTCATAATCAGCCAGCGGGAACATGGTCGGATGATAGCTCGCTCACTTTCTGCTTAGCCGATAGCTTGTGTCAAGGCTTTAATCTGGACGATATTGCCGGTAAATTTTGTAAATGGCTTTATGAAGGTTATTGGACTCCGTATGGGAAAACCTTTGGTGTCGGAAACACAACTCGACAGGCTATTTTCCGTCTCACAAAAGGGGTAAACCCCGAAGAAGCCGGTGGTAAAGGCGAATACAGTAATGGAAATGGCTCACTGATGAGAATTTTGCCATTAGCATATTATCTCGAAAATGCCGAGGCTCCCAAAAAATTTGAAATAATCCATCAGGTATCCTCCATTACTCATGCTCATCCAAGGTCACAAATAGCTTGTGGCATCTATATCCAGCTAGCAATTAACCTCCTCAAAGGAGATGAGCCAAAATTAGCATACCAGAGCATGAAAGCAACTATCTCAGATTTCTATCGAAAAGAGCCATACTGCGTGGAAGTAAATAATTTCGCTAGAATTTTACAAGCCGACATTTCAAAGCTCATTGAGGACGAAATAAAGGCAAGCGGCTATGTCATAGATACGCTCGAGGCTAGTCTGTGGTGTCTTCTCAACAGCAATTCGTACGCTGAAACAGTGCTCAACGCAATAAACATTGGAGGTGATACTGATACAACGGGCGCAGTTGCCGGAGGGCTAGCAGGAATATACTATGGCTATGAAAATATAGCCAAAGACTGGGTTGAGCAAATTGCCAGAAAGGAGGATATAATGGAGTTGGCAAATAGATTGAACAAAAAAATTTATGGTAACATTCTATAGTCAAATTGAATACAAAAATTTCGCCTAAACTTTCCCTTTTCCCGCTTACTGCTGAAGTAAACAGTCAAGGGCATCTTTGTATTGGCGGTTGCGATACCGTTGATTTAGCCGAGGAACTCAGCACACCCCTCTATGTCTTCGACGAGTTCACCATTCGTCATAAATGCCGTCAATTTACCGCTGAATTCCACAAATACTATCCAAACACATTAGTCATTTACGCTTCCAAGGCATTTCTTAATAGAGCATTAGCCGCCCTCATCGATCAGGAAGGGCTTGGACTTGATGTTGTTTCTGGTGGAGAGCTTACCATTGCTCATTCTGTAGACTTCCCGCTAAGCAAGGTTTATTTCCACGGTAATAACAAGACATTGGAAGAGCTGGAACTAGCTCTCGATTGGAATATTGGACGAGTTATAGTAGATAATCTTTACGAACTTGAGTTGCTTGATAAACTAGCTTATGAGAAAGGTATCAAGCAAGATATCTTACTCCGCATTACTCCTGGAGTTGATCCCCATACCCACAAATATACTACTACAGGAACATTAGACAGCAAATTTGGGTTCCCCCTGGCCACAGAACAAGCTGAGGAAGCTGTAAGTCAAGCTGCATCAGCTTCCAACATTAATCTGGTAGGGTTTCATTTTCACCTTGGTTCCCCTATATTCGAGATGGAACCCTACCGCCTAGCTATAGAGCTCGTCCTCAGCTTCATTCGCCAAATGAAACGAAAGTACAGTTTTCAATTCGATGAATTTGGCGTTGGGGGAGGTTTTGCTGTCCAATACTCCTTGGATTCTAAAGCACCTGATGTAGCTGAATATGCTCAAGCTATAGGGGAGAAGCTGAATAATGTTATTTCCCAATTTGAGCTAGACCATCCCAGACTTATCATCGAGCCGGGGAGAGGCATTGTCGCCCAAGCTGGAGTAGCGCTATACAAAGTTGGAGCGATAAAGGAGATACCGGGCATAAGAAAATACATATGTATTGATGGTGGCATGAGTGATAACATCCGTCCTGCCCTTTACGGAGCTAAGCAGGAAGCCATAGTAGCCAACAAAGTTTTACAAGAAGAGAGGGAAATTGTTACCATTACTGGCAAGCTTTGCGAATCAGGAGATATTCTAGTAAGAGACAGTAATCTGGCTTCGGTTTTCCCGGGTGATATTATAGCTGTCCCGGGTTGCGGCGCTTATTCCATCCCGATGTGGAGCAATTATAATGCCTTGCCCAGACCAGCCATAACTATGGTGAATGACGGCAAAGCAACTCTTATCCGTCGCCGCGAAACCTATCAAGATTTAATGAGCTTAGATACAATTTGACATGTGGCAAGTAATTGGACAAGACAAACTTCTATCTTTGTTAAAACAGAATCTTAAAGAACGTAACATCGCACATGCCTATCTCCTAACAGGGCCACGGCACATAGGGAAAGGAACTCTGGCTGTTAACATAGCACAGGCGGTGAATTGCGATGCAAGTGAACCACCCTGCGGTCAATGCCATTCTTGTTTCAGAATTGCCCAGGAAAAGCATGCCGATGTCATCTTCACGCACCTGAACTCAAGTGTCGAAATCAGCATCGATACCATTCGAGAGCTTCAGCATTTAGCAAACCTGCCACCATATGAAGGCAAATACAAGGTATTCATCATTAATGATGCCGAATACTTATCCATTGAAGCAGCAAACTGTTTACTCAAAATTTTGGAAGAACCACCACCCACAGTCATCTGGTTGTTGCTAGCGAGTGAGGAAAATCGCCTTCTACCCACAGTTATCTCTCGATGTCAGAGGCTCGAATTCAAGCTTCTGCCTATGAAGCAGATACAAGGAATACTTGTAGACCAGTATGACATTGCTCCCAACAAAGCAAATCTTTTAGCCCGACTGAGCCACGGTTGCCTCGGCTGGGCGATATCAGCTGTAAAAGATGATAATTTACTTCCTCAGCGAACTCAAAATATTAATAAATTTGTCTCACTACTTACTGCTAATTTAGAACAGCGCTTTGACTATGCTCAAGAGTGGGCTATTCAATTTAATCGACAGCGAAGGTCCATGATAGAAACTATAGAAGACTGGATTAATTGGTGGCGTGACTTGATGCTTATTCGGGGTAGCTGCGAGGAATTTATCACCAATCTAGACTATAAAGCTAGTTTGGAACAACAGGCAAGCAATTTGACCATGCGCGAAATCAATGGCTTCATTGCAGATTTATGTTTGCTAAAAGAGCAACTAAGCAAAAACATAAATGTACGCTTATTATTGGAATGGGTGATGCTTAGTATGCCAAAGGCGGAATACTAGCCTATGATAGTCGGAGTTTATCTTCAACCTAGAAGCAGGGTAACCTATTGCGATACCGCTGAAATCAAAGTAGAACTTAATGATTACATAGTATTGGGCACAGAGCACGGAGCAGACCTAGCTAAAGTGGTTATTGCGGAGGCTCAGCAGGCAAAACATCCCCCAAAACGATTAGCCAAAATAATGCGCCTGGCACAACCGGAAGATTTACAGAAAGCTGAGCAGAATCACCACAAAGAAAGTGAAGCGCTCGACAGGTGTAAGAAATTAGTTGCTGAGCTTGATTTAGCAATGAAACCCCTTGTGGCTCACTATAACCTCGATGGTAAGCACTTAACTATATACTTCAGTGCCCAAACAAGAATCGACTTCAGAGAGCTAGTTCGAAAACTAAGCCAGAGACTCAAAACAAGAGTGGAGTTGAGACAAGTAAGTCCTAGAGATGAAGCCAGATTGATCGGGGGCCTGGGGAAATGTGGCCGTCCACTATGCTGCCAGAGCTTTCTTACCGAATTTTCACCAGTATCCATCAGAATTGCTAAAGAGCAGGGGTTATCCTTGAATCCCATGAAAATCTCCGGAATTTGCGGGCGACTCCTGTGCTGCCTGAGCTATGAAAGCAAGCAATATGCAGCTATGAAGGAGAAAATGCCTCGAGTAAATCAGGAGGTTTCAACATCTTTTGGGGAAGGCAAAGTGGTTAGCATCAATCCCCTAAAAGAAACAGTGGCAATAAAGCTCAATGACCAGACTGTTAGAGAACTATCCCTCGATGAGCTAACCTGAGCAAGGCAAGTCATATCTATTGAGGAATATACTTTCGCCACTCGCTATGGCTATTGAGGTAGTGATAAGGAATATAGAACCCATTGTGATGAGGGATGTGCGGAGGGCGTAGCAATCGCATTCCTGCCTCTTCAGGTGTTCGCCCACCCTTACGGCGGTTGCATACTTTACAGGCACTAACCACGTTCTTCCAAGCATGCTCCCCACCACGCTGTCTTGGAATTACATGATCTAGAGTAAGCTCCCTGGTTTGCTTGCCACAATATTGGCAAGTATATTGGTCATGGATGAATACCTCGACCTTGGTTAACTTTCTTTCCCGATAAGGACGCCTGATAAAATAGGCAAGACGTATTACCGAGGGTATTTGAAAAACCTGCCTTACGGAGTGAATCTCTCCTCTGCTGTTTTCTAACACTTCAGCTTTACCATGAAGAGTCAGAATTATGGCTCGGCGCACACGACATAAATTTAATGGCTCATAGCTTTCATTAAGAACCAGAACCGGCAAATTTACTACTTCTGAATCCCGCATATAACGTCGGGTTATTTTAACAACGGTGTTTGCTCATTGCAATATAATGGCCTCTAGGAATAACGTTTCCGTGATGCGGGCCTGGATTGCCGAACAGGTTCTATGTCACCACGATAATCAGGAGCAATAATGTTGAATACCAAACTTAATTTTGGATCTACCATTCGTGAACTGATTCTGGTCTCAATCTCGTCTAGAGTAAGGCAAGTAGTAACCACCATGGGCAATCTGGCATTATAACGGTAATTAATCAATTGATATAGCTTTTCCTGAGCCCAAGGAGTAGCAGATTGCTCGCCAAAGTCGTCGAGTAGTAGCAAAGGACACTGCTTTACCGTTTCAAAGAACTCATCATATGATGTCTTACTGTCCGGGTTAAAGGTGGAGCGTAGATGGTCAAGGAGGTCAGGAGCCACTATGAATAAGACTGGCTTGCCCTGCCCCAATCGATAATTAGCAATAGCTGCTGCTAGATGAGTTTTGCCACAGCCATTGACACCTTGAAATACCAACCAACCCTCTGGCGAACGTGCAAAGTCCTTTGCTACATCAAAGGCCTTCCGCAAATTTTGACGCTGCTCCAAAGAGAGGTTCAGCCGATTATAGTCAAAATTATCGAAGGTCATGTTCCGCAATAACGAGCTAAGATTACTATATTCTTGGAGATATTGTAGTTTCTTCTTCTCCAGTTCCTTCTTCTGGCACTGACAGGGAACTACTCTGCTGAAATCAGGTTGCCCCGACGCTAGAAGGGGATGAACAAGCCCAGCCCCCTTACAAATAGGACAAACTTCCTCGCCACCCTGGTTATCTTTTGACGAGATGACCGTATCTGCCCTTAATGTATTTGTTGGGACTGCTCTTCTTAATACCTTGCCTATACTCTCCACTATCTCTACCCTCGTTAGCCCACCTCTCAAGAATACGAGAGATATACTTCCAACTACGCTTATTCATATTGACCGCTTCCCTAAAAGCTTCCTCTATCCACTGTTCTGGATAAACTTTCACCGCCTCTTTAAGCTCCTCAGCAACCAGTGGGGTTATCAAACCTATATTCTGCTCATAAAGAGCAAAGATATTGAGCGGCTCCGTTGCTTGTTTAGGAGTTATCCCATGGGTCGCCCTGTCTATGGCCTCCTTGTTAGCAAAGTAAACGTTTTCCCGCCTCCCGTTAACCTCCTTATCAACCGATAAAATGCCCCCTCTTTCTACAGCTGACCTTAAGCCGCTGTGGAACCCTTGTTTCCCTATGATAGGAATACAATAAGATAACAATTCCCCATAGGTGATAAACTCACGATGTCCTTGCTCATGATGGAGCAAATAGAAAAAACAGAGAATGACCTTCAGCTCGGCCATATTATCTACTTCAGGTATTGCCTGAGTGAAAAACGATTCAGGCAAAAGGACAAATTGCTCCCTTGCAGAAGCAGGAAAAGGTTTTTTTGTCATGTTATATTAACTCCTGAGAACTGGGAGTTGGTGCCACTTCCAAACTGTCAAATCGAGAGAACCATGGAAGAAAACGCAATTTCACTACACCCATAGGACCATTTCGATGCTTTTCAACAAGAATATCGGCCTCACTGCGAGGATAGGGTTCCTTCTCTACATCATGTGTCTTATTCCATTCTTCTTCTTCGCAATACATAGATTCTCTATGGATAAAAAATACAACATCAGCATCTTGCTCAATACTACCGCTCTCCCGCAGGTCGAAGAGCTGAGGTTTGTGAGAAGCACGCCACTCCACGGCACGGCTAAGTTGAGACACTGTGAGCACAGGTACATTCAGCTCCCTAGCCAACCCTTTTAAGGAACGAGTTATATTGCCTACCTCCTGAACGCGGGGTTGATTCTTCCCATCGCCTTGCACCAATTGTAGATAATCAATGACAATCAAGTCGATGTTACGCTCACGATGAAGACGTCTTGACTTACTTCCTATATCCATAACATGCTGCTGAGGGCTATCATCAATATAAATTGGCGCCTCTGACAAGAGTCCACTGGCATCCATAATCCTTCTTTCTTCTCGCTCAGTAAAATGTCCTAGACGAACATCCTTCGAATCCACCCTTGCTTCAGACGATAAAAGGCGCTGAACAACTGTATCCCGAGCCATCTCCAAGCTGAAAAAGGCAACACAAGCCTTCTGCTCGATAGCAGCATTTCTAGCAATATTCAAGGCTAAACTCGTTTTTCCAACTGCTGGCCTTGCAGCCAAAATGATTAAATCCGACCTTTGCAATCCACCTAATAATCCGTCCAACCCAGCAAAGCCGGTTAAAACATGAGATATTTGCCTCTCCTCCAGTGGAGGTTGCCCCACTTCCTCAAAATACTTGCTCAGGACATCACGAATCAAGACTAAATTCGTTGGTGCCCCCTTACTTCCTACCTGAAAGAGGATGTTTATAGCTTTATTGAGAGTGGACTCGACGTCAGCCCCTGCCTCGTATGCAATAGCGGCAATCTGTCCCGCAGCAGCAATTAATCGTCTCATTGCTGCTGTATTGGAGACTATCCGGGCATAATGCTCAACATACAGCGGTGTAGGTGTAATGGATATTAAATGGCTCAAATAAGCGGCTCCACCAATTTGCTCTAACCTGTTTTGTCGCATTAGCTCATGAGCTACTGTAATCTGGGTTACAACTTCATTGCGTTGGTGAACAGATAGACATGCCTGATAAATTACTTGGTTAGTTTCATCAAAAAAGTCCTCGGGAACAAGGGAGGTCGCTATCTTAAATATAGCATCAGGGTCAACAATCAAGGACCCAATTACCGCTTCTTCTGCCTCAATGTCATGCGGGGGTAACTTTTCTTCTATCATTTTCAAGCTTTTTCAGGCTCGACAATTACCTTGATTCGCGCTACTGAATCTGTAGCCAATCTAATTGCTATCTCGTATTCACCTATTTGACGTAATGGATTATCCAAAACTACTTGCCTCTTATCGATAGGAGCATCTACAATTCTGCTGAGTTCTTCAGCAATATTAGCCTCAGTGATAGAACCGAAGAGACGGTCTTCAGCACCTACATGAGCCTTGAGGCAGATCTGAATTCCCTCAATTTGCTCAGCCAACTTGGCCATCTTTTCCTTATGCAAGCTTTCTTCAGTCACTTTTCCCCGGAGACCGATTTCGACTTGTTTTACTACCCCAGGTGTCGCTACTTGAGCCAGTCCTTTCGGGAAAAGGAAGTTTCGTGCATATCCATCGCTTACCACCTTTACCTCCCCCGCCTGCCCTTTAGAGGGAACGTCTGTTAGAAAAATAACTTTCATAGCGAACCAACGAACCTTTCTGCTGATAACGCAGCAACGGCACCATCTCCAGCAGCAACTATTGCCTGCTTCACTGAGTTATGGTGAATATCACCCGCCAATAATATACCAGGCACTGTTGTCTCCATCAGCTCGGTAGTGATTATATATCCCCGCTCATCCAGTGGTGAAACTCCCCGCAGATATTTGGTATTAGGAACTAGCCCGATGGGAGCAAAGACACCATCTACAGCTAACAATGATATTGTATCATTTTGGGTATTTTTAAGCACTAAATCGGTGACCTTTTTTTCTCCTTTTGCTTCGATCACCACACTCTCCCATCTAAACTCTATTTTGGGATCAGGGTGTGCTTTTTTTCTGTAATACCTTGAGTCCCGGTCTGGCACTACAAAGTCCCGCAGGACCACCACCAATGATGATCAATTGATATTTCTTAGCCATACACGAGGGAGACTAGCTCTCTGGGACCCTCTCCCACATATCACAACGCCCTCCCCACCTGGCTAAAACTTTACCATCAGCAGAAATTTGCGAGATTTCACATAAGTTCGGGCAAGCTTTACATATAAAAGAAGAGGTCTTGAATTCTACGTCGCTGACGCCAAATCCCTTAAAATTACTCTTATGATGATTCTGCTTAATCTGCATTTCCTCATGCACCAGAATAGCAGCTCCTATAGCGCCCATAAGCTCATGGTGAGGCGGTACATAAACTTCGGAGTCGAAAGTCTCGTTAAATGCCTTGATTATCCCTTTATTGAAAGCGACACCGCCCTGAAACACAAATCCGGGCCGGATTTCCTTGCCCAGAGCAACATTGTTAAGATAATTGCGTACTAAGGATTGACATAAGCCGTAAATAATGTCATCGAGAGGATATCCCATTTGCTGTTTATGAATCATATCTGATTCAGCAAAAACAGTACACCTCCCAGCGATACGCGCTGGATTTTCACTCCTTAAAGCATGGTCCCCAAAATCCTCAATCTTCACATTCAACCTTTCCGCTTGGTGTTCAAGGAAGCTCCCTGTGCCAGCAGCACAAACCGAGTTCATGCCGAAATCAACGACTATGCCATCGCGAATTATGATGATTTTGCTATCTTGGCCGCCAATTTCGAAAATAGTTTGTACATCGGGTACATACTTCAGTGTAGCGATGGCGTGTGCTGTAATTTCATTCTTTATTAAATCAGCGCCAACAATTACACCAGCTAAATAGCGACCACTTCCGGTAGTAGCTACACCACTAATTTCAACGTTGGATGGCAGTTGCTTCCGTATCTCTTCTAGACCTTGCTTTACCATATCTACCGGGTCGCCTTGAGTTTGCAGATAGGTAGAAGCTATAAGCTGGTCGTTCTCATCCAGCAAGGCTAATTTTGTAGTCACTGAACCGACATCGATGCCGAGATAAGCCTTCATGTTTTACTCTACCCTCCCAAGAGAAGTTCCCCCAAAGCTTCCAAGTTTACTCCGATTGGAAGCTTTTATGCTCTCCTGCAATTCTAATGCTTTTCTTTGTCTTGATTTCAGAATAGGGTGAAATAAAGTTGAGATGATGGTCATAATAATAAAGAATACTATCATCTGTTTACTTTTGACAAGCTTGTCTAATACCTTAAACTCTTCTCCCATACTCCCTCTTTCGTCTTCTGAAGCTTATCAAGTCTGTGAAAGCCTCAAGTCTGGTTAACATCCCCTGCTTGCTCTGCTGCTCATCGCAAATAACAGTAAGCACAGGGATATCTTCTCTTGTCGATGGCATAATATTCTGAGCTACTATCTCTGGCATACAGGTAAAAGGTGCTAAATGGATTACACCATCAAATCCGTTACGAGCATAAAGCACTTTCTCCCCTACTGACTCCCAACCATCACCACCAATATCATGGTCGACATAAGGACTAGCCAATTTATGAACCTCCCTCCATTCATCTACACCAAGGTAGTTAAGAAACAGGCTATACTTAATCCATCGTGAGAGAGTCATAGTACGCTCCACCTCTATTCCCAACTTACCCAATTCTATTTCTATATCCATATTAGCGAAAGGCTCAATAACAACATAAATCTCTCCAACAATGCCTACCTTGAGTGGCTTAGTAGTGGTGTCTTTAGGCACTCGGTTTAAGTTATCAATATATTTTTTGGTTAATCCCTTAACTTCTTTACTCTTTGTTGCTTCATCAATGGCATTGATGGCTTCCCGGTAAATTCGGCTAGCTGTTCCCTTCTCGAGCTCCACCGCCCGTACTTTGTGAACCACCTTTTCTATTTTATCCAGCGCAAATAATTTGCCGATGCTAAAGAAAAATGCTGGAATAATTTCACGCCAGGGGGTATTATTGCTCATATCCTGTATAAGTCGGATAATGCTTATAACCTTATGGTGAGAGACGTCTAACGTAAGGAAGTGCGCATTGAAACCCAGATCTTGAAGCGTTTGCTCTTGATCCTTGGCATAATAACCCAAACGGCAAATCCCAGTGCCTCTTGCCTGAATTAGAGTGTCTGCCCCCATCTCGCAAGTTTCAATCAAGCTACCCAAAGTAATCTTATAGGGCAGGCAAGCTTCCTGTGGTGAGTACTTAACACCGAGCTCCAACGTGCGTTGAGTTATCGGCGGTGGAATTATTATATAACCCTCAGGAGCCCCCAATTTCCTTGCCATGGACTTTACCGGAATATAAACATTACCAAAATGAGGTATTCCTACACGCATACTCTTTTCCTTCGCTTAACCATGTCTAAAAAAGCCTCTAATCGAGTAAGCAACCCTCCTTCACTACTATGCTCATCCACACTAAGCGGTAAAAGAGGGATTTCAGACTCTCTTGCTCGATGCTCCACAACGCTTAACATCATTGAGTCAGGACCACACCCAAAAGCAGCGACAATAATTATACCATCCACCCTCGTTTCCAAGTAATATTCTCCAGCACCGATTATTTCGGATTCAAATAACCAGTGAGGAACACCTACCACTCTCCTTGTAGCAACATCAAGCTCTTCCTGAGGTACCATCTCCGCGGTAACAACTTTGACCTCCATCTTCTGCAGCCGTGAAATAAGCTGATGGCTAACATACTCATCATAGATGATATAGGGATGTGCGATGACCGCGACGGTGAATGAAGAAGGACCAACATTGGTGGATAACTTGCCATCAATAGCCTGGAGGGGGGTAATCTTTTCATCTGACATCTTATTCCGGTAATCTAAATTACTTACCCAGCCTTCCTCTACAGCCCTCTTTAGCTTAAATGGATTGGAAGTAAAATAACGTCCCACCGCATAGATATTTCGGTAGAAATTATAGCGTCCTTTTTCACAATCTATCTCCGGGGCAAGAAACGGAGGACTTTCAGGAATTAAAGCTCTTGCCATATTAGGCAAACCGATAAGCTTGGAGCAATTATAATTTTTGTTGCCCAAACTGGTAACGGCAGGGACAAATATCAGGTCACATTTATCTATCAACGCAATGACATGTCCGAAAAAGACCTTTACCGGCAAGCAAGTATCTTGAACACCTCGCGTAACGCCCGAGTTTAGTATGCTTTTGTTGGTTGGCGGTGACACCACTACTTCCGTACCCAGCTTCTCGAAGAAAGCCTTCCACATGGGATAGTACTGGTAATAAAGTAAAGCCCGCGGAATTCCTACCGTAACCATTGTCTAAGAGCTACGAAATTCTTGCTTAATCTTCTCCAACACCTCAGGGCGTCCAATGACATCAAGCACGGTCATCGCCATTGCTTTAGCAGCATCCAATAACCCCTGGTGTCCAGCCTCAGAAGCAGCAGCGGAAGCAAATTCTGGCGAATGTAAGGAAACTTTGGAAGAAGCAATAGCAACCATGGGATGTATACTGGGAACTACCTGGCTAACATTCCCCATATCTGAACTACCGAAAGGCATTTGCAGGTCAAAAACATCCAAATGACGTCCCGTTAATTCAAGATTATCGCTAAATAGCTGAGCTAGAGCCACGTTATTCTTCATAGGAGCATAAACTTTATCACCCCAGCGATATTCCAATCTGGCGCCGCTGGCTAAAGAGGCGCCCTTAAAACAGTTTAACACTTTGCCTTGCAACTCCTCGAGGTAAGCATAATCGGGGGCGCGGATTATGAACTTAGCAGCACTATGTGCGGGTACTACATTGGGCACCTCACCACCGTCGGTTATTATGCCATGAATGCGCCCCTGTTCTTTTATATGCTGGCGCAGCGAATTTACGGAGTTGAAGGCGAGAATGATAGCCTCTAGGGCATTTATGCCTTGAGAAGGCTGGGCGGCAGCATGAGCCGCTTTGCCAAAAAACTCAACTTCGAGCGAGCTGCTAGCAAGCATCCGCTCCATCGCTATATTTAGTATAGAGGGATGTACCATCATCGCTACATCTACATCATCGAAAATGCCAGCCTTAACCATATCTATCTTGCCACCAAAAGTTTCCTCACCAGGAGTGCCTAAAACTATGATGCTTCCTCCTAGATTATCTACAACAATCTTGCTAGCTACGCCAGCACCAACCGCCGACGCTGCTATGATATTATGTCCGCAACCATGTCCGAGTCCTGGCAAAGCGTCATATTCAGCAAGCACAGCAACTCTTGGTTTCCCTTCACCATGTACTGCTCGAAAAGCTGTAGCTAGCCCAGCGATATTCCGTTCAACGGAAAATCCATTACTCTTCAGGTATTCGCTAAGCCAAGATGCTGCCTTTACCTCCTGAAAGCCCAACTCAGGATTGTCATGAATATTCAGGCTCAGTCGCACTAATTCACTACGCCGTATCTCTAGTTCAGCTCTTAATTTCTCCTTTAATTTTTTCCCATCCACCGCTTGAAACTTCCTTAAGTTAGTCATTATACTTTACCTTTAATTTACACTACAAGTTGTGATAGCAATGGTGAAAGGCGAAGACCTCAACGAAAGGCATTTAACTGGGGAAATTAATGTAGCTCAATTGCTGAAAGAATCCGTTGGCTCTAGCCGCAACTATGATATTGATACCATAATTGCCGAGCAACCTGAAGGTTCTATCAAGGGCAAAGTAACGCTAATTCGCACTGGCCAGGGAATCCTAGTTCGTGGTAACCTGGATGTCCAAGTGGAACTCATTTGCAGCCGCTGTCTAAAAGCCTTTCCTTACTCCATGAATTTTACCGTTGAAGAGGAAATCCACCCCACCATTGATATATCCAGTGGTTTGCCACTCGATTTGTGCCAAGAATCGGAAGGATTGATTATTGATAAGAATCATGTACTTGACTTAGGAGAGTTAATACGACAATATATCTTGCTAAATCTACCGATGAAACCATTATGCCAGCCTGAGTGTGCTGGAGTAAAGGAGATGAAATCATATGGCTCTACCTAAGAGAAAATATGCTAAAGCGCGTAGGGGTAAGAGGCGAAGCCACATCATGCTAGCTTTACCAACCTTGGATATTTGTCCGCAATGTCACAACCCAAAGCTAGCTCATCACGTTTGTCCCACCTGCGGTAGTTATGGTGGTATGCAAGTTATTGAAATCAAAGCACCTAAAGCGAAAGGTTAACTAACGCGTGGCTGAACTATTCAAGATAGCCTATGTTTTCCCCGGCCAAGGCTCTCAGGAAGTGGGTATGGGGCAAGACTTGTATCATACCTACTCCTTGGCCAGGAAGATTTTCGAGGAAGCCGACGATGCTTTAGGCCTCCACCTTTCTCGCCTATGCTTTGAGGGACCAGATGATGAATTAACCAGAACAGACAACGTCCAGCCAGCTATATTGATAACCAGCGTTGCTTGCCTTAAGGCAGCTCAGGAAACAGCCAATGGCTATCTTCCTTCCCCTGCCTTCGTTGCCGGACATAGCTTAGGGGAATACACCGCCTTAGTGGCTGCCGACGTGCTCAGTATCACTGATGCCGTTCGGCTGGTTCAGCACAGAGGAAGATTGATGCACCAGGCAGGACAAAAGAAACCAGGAGGAATGATAGCAATACTGGGAGCTGGCAAGGAAGACATTGAAGATTTATGCCGCCACAGTGGATGTACCATTGCCAATATCAACTGCCCGGGACAAATTGTGATCAGCGGCAGCACAGCCAATTTAGACAAAGCTAACAAATTAGCCAAGGCAAAGCGTATTCGTCAGATACCGCTAAGGGTTAGTGGGGCTTTCCACTCCAGCTTGATGCAATCAGCCATTGACGAATTCGGTGAGGTTGTCTCCAACACCACGTTTCATCAACCAGCGACTCCTATAGTAGCAAATGTGACCGCCCAACCACTGGATAATGTAGATGAGATAAAGGAAGAGCTTCTGAACCAGCTTTCCCATTGCATCCGATGGCAACATTCCGTGGAATATATGGCTCGGGAAAAAGTAACCACATTCTATGAAATAGGACCAGGGAAGGTACTCAGTGGATTGATTAAGCGGATTAACCCCGAGTTGCGAACATTGAGCATATCGAGCACCGAAGAAGTCTCACGGCTAAAGGCAAACCGTTTAATAGCAGAATAACATGGCTAGCTTGAGACGAAAGGCAAGAATCGCTGCTCTCCAAACACTTTATGAAATTGACTGCACTGAACATAAAGCTGAAGAGGCTGTGGCTCGCTCAACAACAGAACAGTCACTGTCTCAAGAAGCAATCAGCTTCACTGAGAAACTTGTACAAGGTGTGCTAAAAAATAAGTCAAAGATTGATGAAGTTATCGGGCGTTTTGCTCCATCCTTTCCTGTGACACAAATGTCTGTCATTGATAGAAATATCCTGCGTGTTGCCATCTTCGAAATTTTGATGGATAATAACGTCCCCGTTAAGGTAGCTATAAACGAAGCAATAGAGTTAGCTAAAACTTTCGGTAGTGACTCTTCACCACGTCTGATTAATGGTGTATTAGGGTCAATAGTTGCCAAATATGGCAAAGCAAGCCATGAGCGACCAAAGGAGGGAAAATGGCAACCATCTTTGAAAAATTAAAGGAAATCGTTGTAGAACAACTGGGGGTTGATGAAAACGGAGTAACCCAAGGAGCTTCCTTCACAGAGGACCTGAATGCCGACTCTCTGGACTTAATCGAACTTATCACCGCAGTGGAAGAGGAATTCAGCACTCCTACAAATAGGCTGGAAATACCTGATGAAGATGCCGAAAACATAAAGACTGTTCAGGATGCTATTGACTATCTGCGCGACCACGGAATAAAAGACGAATAGCCAGATTAAGTACTATCGCTAGATTCAAAATTATCAGACACTGGCTGGGAGACTTGCACTAATTGCCTCTTAAAGAAAGGCTTGAGCATTGCAGGAGTTACCAGCGTGGTTATGACACTGACTGCTACCGCTGCGCCATATAAGCCTAAGCTTATCGCTCCAGCTACATATCCTGCAGCAGCAACAATAAGGCCTACCTCAGCTCTAGGCACCATACCCACCCCTACTATCATGCCACCAGTGTGAGAAAGCTTGCCAGGAAACCGTGCTGGTATGTAACAACCTATCACCTTCCCCACTATAGCTACTCCTATCAATAGAATAGATAGTGTCGCTACCCCTGGGGCCCCAAAGAGCCTTAAATCAACCATCATTCCCAGATAGGCAAAGAAGAAGGGAGCAATAAAAAGCATTATCGGCCTCCCTTTCTCCATTATCTCTCCTTTTTCTTGACAAGCGCTGAACATCAGTCCCGCTACATAAGCCCCAACTACAGGATGCAGGTCGACCAGGGTGACCAGATAAGCCACAATGAAACCAATAATTAGGGCAACGATAGGCGCTGTGCCTGAGCTTTTGAAAGGATTTAGCAGGTATCTGGAGATATACTTATGAAGCTTGATGCCAATCATGAGTAAACCAAACCATACCGCAAAGCCAATGGCACCGATTTTTACCGCCTCAAGAATCTCAAAGTCCCCTGTTTGGGCCAGGTCGATGACTATGGACAAGATGATCAGTCCGATTATATCGTCAACCACAGCAGCCACTAAGATGGTAGCCCCCTCCCGAGTATTTAACTTCCCCATATCCATCAATATCCTCACCGTAACTCCAATGCTGGTAGCGGTGAGCACCGCTCCCATGAATAACCAGCCACCAATGCCAACATCGGGACAGAGTGCCCTGGTGACAAAATAACCACCAATGAAGGGCAGGACAACGCCGCCAAAAGCCACTGCGAAGCCAGTGGGAGCCTGCTTCAGAAACGACCGAATATCAGTTTCCACCCCAGCCTGGAAGAGCAATATAACAACAGCGATGTTAGCTATAATGTACATTATGTCGAAGTCCCCTTGAACCCCGAATGGGTTGTGAACAGTGGCGAAGTTCAGAATTATAGGGTCATGGAAAACGAGCCCTCCTAAAAGGAAAGGCGAGATAATAATGCCAGCCACTAGCTCCCCGAGAACGGCTGGCTGCTTAAAATAACGCTCTGCAAGCTCTCCAAATATTCTGGCAAATATCAGGACCAAGCCCAGACTCAGTATAAACTTGAAATATACAGCTTCCACTATGGTCTAAGATATTCCATCGAACTGGTGATTATGCTGAAATAATTTATCAGTCCGACTATTTTCCCTTGCTCATCAACTACGGGCACTTCATAAAATCCTTTATCAAGCATTATGTCGATTGCTTTGTCTACACTATCTTCCGGCTTTACGCTTACCGGGAAGCTCATTATATCTTTAGCATATTTTGAGCTTAAGACACGCAAGATTTCTGGGCCTTCAAAAAAAGGACGCCTGATAGTGCCAAATTCTCGTATCTCTACTGCCCTTAGAACCTCTTTGGGCGTTATTATTCCCTTGAGTTTACCTTCTTCGTCCAGCACACAGGCAAGCATAGTCTCTTTATCTTCAGCTATCTTGATTACTACCTGTGAAATTTGGTCTTCCTCTGCCACTTTAACAAACTTGCTCAACATAAGGTCTTTAACATTCTTCTTCATCGCCAAGCCTCCTGACCAAGAACAGTCAAAACTTTGTAAAGATACCCCATTCTAAGGTGATAATTCAATACCCACAGCCCCTTGTATCACCGGGAGGCATTCACCTTTCTCTCATTGCCGGGTGCGTTCCTCGTTGTCATTACGTGGAGCGCTGTAATCCCAAGCCCAGAGCGAAGCGAAGGGGACGAAGCAATCCCAGGCTACTCTTTTTCAAGCTCAAAGGCTCTATGTAATGCCCGGACTGCATCCTCGACACTGTCTTCAGAAATGATGCAGGTTATCCTTATTTCCGAAGTGGTGATTAGCTGGATATTGATGCCCTGCTCGTAAAGTGTGCGGAACATCTTAGCAGCATAGCCCGGTGTGGCTAACATACCCGTTCCAACGATACTGACTTTGGCTAATTTAGAGTCAGCAACACATCGTTTTGCCTCTACAGTTTTAGCCACAGTCTCCACAATAGACATTGCCCTGGATAGGTCGCTTCGGGTCACCGTGAAGGTAAGGTCAGCAATCTTTTCGATGCTGGCATTCTGAACAATGGTGTCCACACTTATATCAGCATTGGCTAAAGGCTCAAATATAGCTGAAGCGATGCCAGGGTGGTCAGGAACACCAATGACCGTGACTTTGGCTACATTAGTATCATAGACAATGCCGCTCACCTTATTTCTTACCTCCATAGATGCCTCCTTACAAATAATAGTGCCTGGGCGATCAACAAAGCTGGAAGCTACCAGTATTCGCACATCATGTAGACCGCCCAATTCTACTGCCCTGGGATGTATCACCCTCGCTCCATAGCTAGCTAGTTCAAGCATCTCCTCATAGCCAACTTTCTTCAACTTACTTGCCTGGGGCACAATGCGAGGGTCAGCAGTATAGACTCCTTCAACATCGGTGTAAATTTGACATTCTTTAGCCTCCAGGCTGACAGCCAGAGCAACTGCGGTGGTATCAGAGCCACCCCTGCCCAGAGTAGCGATATCCATCTCCGAGGTTACACCCTGAAATCCGACCACAATGACGATATTCCCTCTCTCCAACTCACTGACAATGCGCTTAGGGTCAACACGGAGAATCCGCGCCCTGCTATACCTGGAATCAGTCTCGATGCCCGCTTGAGCACCACTAAGGCTGACTGCCTTATAGCCTAAAGTTTCCAGAGCCATCGCCAGAAGAGTGCTGGAAACTACCTCACCTGTGGAAAGCAACAAATCAAGCTCTCTATCGCTCGGCTGTGCACTAACCTGGTGAGCTAATCTAATCAACTCATCAGTGGTATCCCCCATCGCCGAGACAACAACCACCACCTCATTTCCCGCATCCTTGATTTTGGCTATTCGACGCGCCACGCTCTTAATTCTTTCTCCATCAGTAATTGAGCTACCACCATACTTCTGAACTATGAGTGCCATTTTTATATTTCCCTGCTTACAAGCCTACCCATAATATTATACCCATCCTCAATGAAAAAGCCTGTTCCCTTGGCCTCAGCCTCGGTGAATCTCTTCGCCCCGTTAGGCTTGAATCCCTTGCCCCACAGCATGAATGGAACGGGCTCATCGGTATGCGTCCGAACTTCAATAGGCGTTGCATGGTCAGGCATGACCAAAACACGAATAGCATCCTTATCCCACTGGCGAATTCGGCTGGCGATTTTCCCATCCACCTCCTGAATAGCCTCTATTTTATCATCGATGGCACCAGCATGGGCAGCTTCATCCGGCGCCTCTACGTGAATAACCACCAAATCATATTCTTTAAGTGCTTCTAAAGCACCTTCTGCCTGAGCAGCATAGTCATTATCCAGTCCATCGGTCACACCAGGGATGTTTAATACCTCCATTCTCACCATTTTGGCTAATCCCTGTAGAAGGTCAACAGCTGAGGTCAGGGCAGCATCAAGCCCGTAAACCTCCTTGAAAGAGGGCATATCGGGTATTCTCTCGCTGCCCCAGAACAGCCATATCATCGTAGCCGGTATATCCCCCCGAGACCTTCGTGCTATATTCACCGAATGCCCTTGAAGCACAGATACTGACCTCTCCATAAGGTTTCGCAAAAAGTCACTTCCCACCCCATGAGGAAGAAATTCAGCAACAGGCTTATCAGGAATATCATGCGGAGGAGTGCAGGCGGCCATAAGCGTATCTTTATGCCCTGTTATCTTGCATATATGCCGGTAACTCACACCGGGATAAAAGTGTACCTCATCGTTGCCAACCTCTTTATTCAGGCTAGAGACAAGCTGTTTTGCTTCCTCTGTGCTGATATGCCCTGAGCTATAGCTCCACATCTTCCCATCACGCACAGCAACTAGATTACATCGGAAAAGAACATCATCATCCTCAATGGGAATACCCATGCTTCTAGCTTCGATGCCGCTTCTGCCCCGGTAATACACCTTGGGGTCATAGCCCAGTAGCGACATACAGGCACAGGCACTGCTGGGCTCCATCCCTGGCGGCACTGTGCGAACAAGCCCGATGGTAGCTTCACTGGCCATAGCATCCAGATTTGGAGTTCTCGCCAGCTCCAGGCAGGTCCTGCCGCCACGCTGGGGTAGAGACCAACCTGCCGCACCATCAATTATCACAACACAATATTTCATCGAAGCATTTGGCAACTCTTGCCTGCCATTCTGAGCCCTTCCCCCGTCATTGCAGTGAGCCAAAGCCCTGAATACAGTGAAGGGAAAGCGAAACAATCTCGAGACCCTTCGCTATCGCTCAGGGTGACAAATAAACAACCACAATATTTCATTTGCTCTAGTAATTAAACCACCTTATAATAAGCTAGACAACGGGGCGTAGCGCAGTCTGGTAGCGCGCAGCGTTCGGGACGCTGAGGTCGGAGGTTCGAGTCCTCTCGCCCCGATTAGTCCACAGTATCCTTGATTTCAGGTAGGAAAGGTCATGTAACGTGTTTATAGGGACAGAAATCATAATGTTTATGGGGTGGGCAACGGAGCTAAACAATGTCAACTCCCTTTCGACTTTTCCTGTGCTCAGTAATTTCTTATAATGTCAAGCCTACCTAGCTGAGCTCCCCCCTCGTATAGCTGGCATTCCTTACTATCTCGCCAATACTTCTCGACATCATAATCGTGAAGATAGCCGTAAGAACCCATAAGCTCCATAGCTTTGTTTGTAACCATAACGGCTACATCGTCAGCATAGACTTTGGCCAGGCTTGCCCGCGACAGGAAGAAATTTGCAAGCTGGGGCTCAAATCCTTTACTGCCGATTGTATTAGCAATCTTGGACTCATCCAACATATAGGCAAGGTTCATGTAGTAGGCTCTGGCGGTCTCGATGCCGATGGCCATATCGGCTAGCATACAAGCACATACTGAATGCTCTCTTATCGGCTTGCCAGCTACGATTCTACCTGTAGTGTACTCCAGGACCTTTTCAAAGGCACCTTGGGCAGGTCCTAGAGCGAATCCAGCGGCTCCGCCTCTACCCGTAATGACATTGAGCTTGAAAAGGTCTGCGTCCCTTCCTGGCCCGGCGGCGCGATATTCCTTTGGAACCCGCACATTGTCCAGAAAAATATCGCAATTCCTGTCTGCTCGCATCCCTGCCTTATCCTCGAACTTACCAAATGACATGCCCTCAACAGGATATGGCACGTACATGAGAGCAATCCCTTCATCTCCCAAATTGGGATCCGTGGTGCAGACTACACAGTAGGCTTGGGAGATCCCGGAGTTGCTTGCGAGGCATTTGTTACCGTTGATTACCCATTCATCACCATCAAGTTTTGCTATAGTCTTTATTGTGCGCCCATGCATCTCAGGGTTTTCAATATCACAGCCACTAGCTGGCTCAGTCACGGCAAAACAGCCTGTCTGGAGCTCATCGCCACAGAACTGGGGTGCAAATCCGTCCAGGACCGCTTCATTTGAAGCAAGTATGGCAGGTTGAAAGCACCAGGGAGTACACCCTGTACTGATGCTTATTCCTGCATCCCCACGAGCAAGCTCCTCAAAAAGTATCCACGCGGTGATCATTGACGCCATACCCATGCCGCCATACTTTTCTGGAAACATGCCTCTTTGAATACCAATGCCTGTCAAGCCCTGGCGAATCTTATCAACCAGTTTATGTTCGCTGTCATAGTCAAGTTGTTGGCGAACCGGCATAATCTCATTGTCAACAAAGGCACGTAGCATCTCCTGTACAAGCTTATCTCCCTCCGGCATTAACACATCAAAATAATTCTTTCCTACAAGTTCCATGTTTTGCATTTTACCTCCCTTTTAAACTTTAAAAGTCTATGCCACCCTGTGTAAAACAGCATCTCACACCTGCAGCCCATAAACAATCACTGCCTTTCCCCTTTCCGATTGTGTCTCCAAACAAAAGAATGTAATTTTAATTATTATCCTTAGGATACAACTTCTTAGCTAAATCTGAAGGGCTGATGCTCTCAAGCTTTTCCCCGGTAGTTGTTCCACTTCTCTCAGCCAAAATTGCGGTGCCCGATATTGGTGCCTTTATTTGCTTCCATATCTGTTGGTAAAGGTGATGTTCTTTAATTCCTTCCTGATGCTGGAGGGAGCTTCGGCGGGATATCCAATTGATATTACCGAAATTAACCTCTGCTCTTTGGGGATGCCAAGGATTTCCTTCACTTCCTCCTCAACAGCGGAAGGATTGAGCCAACACGCGCCAAGACCAATCGCGTGGGCAGCCAGAAGCATGCCATATGCTGCTATTGAGCCATCCTCCACAGGATGATTTGATACCCCGGGGTCTGTCACTACAGCAATGCCCAATGATGCTTCAGCCAGAAATTCCCCCCAGGCAAGCAATTTCGCCACCCTTTCCTTTACCTCGAAGTCCCTTAGGATTATGAACTTCCATGGCTGCAAATTGCTCGCAGAGGGTGCCCATCTACCTGCGTCCAGAATCTTGTCCAATTCCTCCTGTGGCACAGGGTCTTTCCTGTATCTCCTTATGCTTCTTCTAGTCTTGATTGCTTGTAATGCCTCCATTTAGCTGCCTCCTTCTGTTTGCCCTTTTCTCAATCAACCAGGCTGCAGTATGCTTGTTCCTGGACTTGCATCAGGTCATCTAACTTACTCTTATCGGTGATGAGAATGCGAAAGAGGATAATACCCGTGTTGCTTGGGGCAACGACCACCTCTGAATCTCCGGTATTGTGGTAAGGCATGTTTTCCCCAACCAGAAGTATGTCAGCAGGGTTCGATTTAGCGGTTCGGTCATTCACAACAAAGAAATTATCTGTGTTAATTGCGTAAAAGGACATTGACCAATAAGTGTCAGCAGGTATTGGAGCAACGATATGAAGCGGCTTATCACTCACTTTATAAACGCAAATGGAATATAGAAGGTCAGGGGAGGGTCTAACTACATCTCTGCTATCGGCTGTTATCGGAGGCGCCTGATATATCATGTTCATCTGGCCATCAGGTGTCTTTTGCTGCATACCTGCCAGGGTATGAAGTGTAATTCCGTACGGTAACACTGCGACTGTAGCTACATGAATTACCGCAGCTAATAGAAGCGTTATCACCACCAATTTTATCCAGTTTTTCACTCACATTCCTCTTTCGTAATATGGGGCAGTTCAATAGTATCGAGGTTTTCACAAACAGATGGTGCTGGATTATACATGCGCAGCATAAGAATAATTTTGTTTTGATTACCCGTAGGGAGCCAGTTACCCGTTTTGGGAGTTGAGGACAAAAAAATTGTAAAGTTTCCGTCCACATCATACTTGATATTCTTATTAGTGTAGGAGTAGCGGTTTTGCTCATTGGGGATCAAAAAATTATCACCGCCATATACCGTGATGCTCCACCAGGAGGCATAGGGATCAAGATTAGTACCTTCAATTCTGTAGTCACAGCTCGACTGCAGTAGCTGCCCAGCGTCGTCGGTATCTGCCGTGTAATAAATCACCTCAGACCTGTCAAGTGCAAAAAGCGCCACGATAGCAACTGCAGCCCTGGTATACATCCCGGCTTGCTCACTGCCGTAGGTAAGGCCGGTATACCATTCTCCATTTCTAATTAAGTCCTTTTGAGTGATAAAATTAACTCCCAACAACGCAGAACCAACTCCCAAGGCCAAAGCAACCACTACAACTAGAAGATATCTGGATATCCTCCTTATTGTTTTTCTCCTGCTACCTGATTCCATTCAACTAATTGTAGCAAACAGGAAGTGCTTCTCTCCTTCCCTGAAGCTGAACTATGTCTTGCAAAGCTCGCTCATCTCCACGCCAGATTCTCCCTGCTTGTTTTCTTATTATAATAACCCATTTGCGCAATATTCACTTATAATATTAAGTGGTTCAAGCAATATTCAATGTTACCGCTATGAAGGGATTCATATATAAACTTGTGGAAAACGACGATGAGTTAACGGACGCCTTTGAGGTGAGAAGGCAGGTATTTGTTGATGAACAGGGCGTTCAGGAAGATGTGGTATTTGATGGCTGTGAAGGCCAGGCAGTGCATGTGCTGGTTAAAGACGGAGAGAAGCCGATAGGAACCGCCAGAGTTCGATTTTTAGATACCAGACAGGTTAAGCTGGAAAGGATGGCTGTGTTAGAGCCGTTTCGCCATATAGGAATAGGAAGGAAGCTGATGTCCTTTCTGGCTCAGGAATTAAAGAATAAGCAAGTTGAAAAGGTGGTTCTTCATGCCCAGTTCGGAGTTATGGAATTCTACAGGGCTTGTGGCTTTAATGAATCAGGCTCACCTTTCCGGGAAGCTGGTATCAAACATATAAAGATGGTGAGAGACCTTTGACTGGGTGAGGTAACAAAATGCCCCGCACCAAGCGTTGACAGCCTCAGAGCAACGGCGTTAACATAGCCCGATGAGCCGGGAGGAAAATCTCCCGTGTCCGGGCAGGTGGCACACCTAATCATGTCAATCCGACGACCCGGTAGGATGCGCTGGCTACATAGAACAGCAAAGGAAAGCAGTCGATGGCCGATACCTCGGAACTGGTAACAGCCAAGCAAAATTCCAGGAAACCAGCAATCAAGTTAGAAAAGGTTTCCAGGAACTACCAGATGGGCAAGATTCTTGTGCCGGCGCTAAGAGATGTCACCTTCGAGGTGATGGCAGGGGAATTCATCGTCTTCCTCGGGCCCAGCGGTTCTGGAAAGACCACGCTGCTCAACCTGATTGGAGGCCTGGACTCTCCCACCTCAGGCCGCATTATAGTCAACGACACCGACATCACGAAACTGAGCCAGGGCCAGCTCACCAATTTTCGACGCACGCAAATCGGCTTCATCTTCCAGTTCTTCAATCTGATTCCAACCCTCACCGCAACGGAAAATGTCGAGTTCGCCGCTGAGTTGGTAAAGCATCACAGGTCTGCTGAAGAGATACTACACGAGGTAGGCTTGGAAGAGCGCATGAAGCATTTCCCAAGCGAGCTGTCGGGCGGCGAGAACCAGCGAGTGGCTATAGCCAGGGCCCTGGCCACCGACCCGCCGATTCTCCTCTGTGATGAACCCACAGGCACCCTGGACTTCGAGACAGGCAAACGCATTTACAAGCTGCTGAGGATGCTCAACGAAACGAAGGGAAAGGTCGTAGTGGTAGTCACTCACAATTCCGCTATAGGCGCCATTGCCGACCGTGTGGTGCGCCTGCGCGACGGTCAGATCGCCGGGACAAGCCACAACGACCAGCCAATGGACCCTGATGGTCTCAAATGGTAGCTCTGCCCAAACTGCATCGTAAGCTGCTCCGCGACCTAACTGCATCCAGGGCACAGTTTGGTGCCGTGGTGCTCATCATCATTGTTGGAATAGCCACCTTCGTAGGCTCCTACGAAGCATACCAGAACCTGGACAGCTCTTATGAAGGCTCCTATGAGCAGTTGCGCATGGCAGACTACTGGATATCGGTGGACTACCTGCCCCGCAAGGCAGCCACAGAAATGAATGATGTTCCCGGTGTACTGGCGCAGGGTCGCATTGTGGGGGATGTATCCGTCGACCTGCATCTGGAGACTGGTGAGAAGGTATCGGGAAGGGTCATCTCACTACCGTCAGGTGAGCATCCCGAAATAAATGATGTGCGCATCGAGAGCGGCAGTTACCTGTCTCCCGGCGCCCAGCGCGAGATACTACTGGAGAAGCGCTTTGCCGAATATCACCAGCTATATCCTGGCGACTGGCTCACCATTGAGAGAGACAACAGCAAGGTACGCTTCAGAATAGCAGGCACAGTGGTCAGCCCTGAATATATCTGGGTGACCAAAAGTGCCCAGGAGTTATTCACCACGGTGCGCACCTTCGGCGTTATCTTCATGCCCGAAGAAAGAGCTGAGGGACTCTTTGGCATGAAGGGCATGGTAAACGAAGTAAACCTGGTTCTCGAAGCGGGAACAGACCCCAGCCAGGCTCTCAGTGAAGTCAGGCGTGTCCTTAGACGCTATGGCATAATGAGACTAACATCCAAGGACGAGCCCATCGCTGTCAGCACCAGGAAAATAGATATCGTCCAGGGCGTTCGTACGGCTTACATGATCGAGAGAAAGGACCAGCTCAGCAACAATCTCCTGAAGCAGGATGTGGATGGATTCAGACAGCTAGCCGTGCTGTTTCCAGTGCTCTTCCTTTCCATGGCTGCTCTCGCCATCTACACCCTGCTGAACCGCCTGGTGGAGTCGCAGCGGGTGCAGATCGGGCTGATGCGAGCGCTCGGCTACGGCAGGCTACAGATCCTGTTTCACTACATGGGATTTGCCCTGGTGGTGGGAGTAATCGGCTCAGTGCTTGGTGCGCTGCTGGGCCACGCCATAGCCGACTTTCTCACCAGCGTTTATGCTGCCCAGCTTAAGCTGCCGTTCATTGTGGTGGAGCCTCATTGGTATGTGGTGAGCATAGGGGTGATCATCGGGATTGCCGTTTCATTGATGGCTGGACTGCTTCCAGCCTGGGCAACAGTGAGGATGCGGCCTGCCGAGGCAATGCGTCCTCCTGCGCCACGTGCCAGCCACCACATCCTTCTCGAAGTCCTGCTGCCCTTTATTTCCCTGCTTCCCAGCATCCTGAAATTGCCCCTCCGGAATTTCTTCCGCAACCTGCGGCGGAGTTTCTTCATGGCCATGGGAGTGGCTTCAGCTATCGCCTTGATCCTGGTCTCTTTTTCGTTCGTTGATGCCATGGACTCTCTGATGCATACCCAGTTCGACGTCATCCAGAACTACGATGCTAGGGTCTATTTCCAGGGTCAGGGAGCAGCGGCAACCGCCTCCTACATCGAGCATTTTCAGGGAATACAGGAAGCTGAGCCTGTGCTTGAGCTGCCCTACCGCCTCAAAAATGGAGACAAGGTATCCGATAGCAGCATTCTGGGATTGTCGAAAGGGTCATCTATGTACACACTGCTGACGCCCGAGGGCTACCCCACCACTGTTGCCATACTCCTCAGCCTTTCTCTGCAGAAGAAGCTGAACGCAGAGCCCGGTGACCAGATTCATCTGGAGCCTGTTGTAGGCTCGGTTGGGGAAACGGAAAAGACGCTGGCAGGGTTCGTCAATGAGCCACTGGGAGGCAGGGCTTTCATGCCGCTTGACGAAGCGCAAGAGCTCCTCCGGGCGCCCGGGGCGGCCACTGGAGTGCTGCTACGTTTCGACGGTGAGCCATCACCAGCGCTCCTGGAAAGGCTCTACAGGCTTCCCGAGATCGCCTCAATAGAGTTCTCCGGCGAGGCAAGGCGCTTCGTTGACGAGCTGATGGGTTTCTTTTGGGCCACTATCGGAGTGATGCTGGCCATGGGCTTTGCCCTGGGAATTGCAATTATCTTCAACGGAGTGACAGTGAATGTGCTTGAGCGGAGGCGGGAGATTGCCATTATGCGCGCCGTGGGCATGAGCCAGTCCCGGCTAGTCATCATCCTCACCCTGGAGAACTTGCTCATAGGCTGTCTGGGTGTCGCCATCGGTATTCCGTTGGGGCGTTATATCGCCAATTACTTCATGGCTCAGGTTGAGATGGATATTTTCAGCATGACTGCAGTCATCTTCTCCAGGTCCTATGTCATCGCCTGTGTGTCCGCGCTGGTCATTCTCCTTGTTTCCCAGATACCCGCCATCAGGCAAGTCTCCCGCCTGAGCCTCCCGACCGCAACCAAAGACTGGTCAGAGTAGGAGCTCAATCCTTACGTGCCTGCTGCGATGTGGATTGGGTAGGTGATGCCGCTACCGCTGTTGAGATACGCGTATGCCCTACACTAGATAGATCGGCCTACCGATTTGGCAACTAGCCTGAGCTCTTTCATCAACCTGGCAAAGTCCGATGGAGTGAGGGACTGGAGGCCATCCACTAGGGCTTGCTTGGGGTTGGGGTGAACTTCGATGAGGAGCCCGTCGGCCCCAGCAGCAACCGCGGCCTTGGCCATAGCTGGGACAAAGGAGTAATGGCCCGCAGCATGACTGGGATCGACGACTACAGGCAAGTGGCTGAATTTCTTGACCACGGGTATAGAGCAGACATCAAGGGAAAAGCGTGTGCTGTCCTCAAAGGTCCTGATACCCCTCTCACACAGAATAACCTGGGTATTCCCCTCCGAGAGTAGGTAATCGGCTGCTGTAAGCCACTCAGCAACAGTGGATGAGAACCCCCGCTTCAGCAGAACAGGGCGCTTGCTCTTTCCAATCTTGGTCAGTAAGGCAAAGTTTTGCATATTTCGGGCCCCGACTTGAAGGATATCAACATACTTGGATACCTCATCAACATCGTGAGGGTCTACCACTTCGGTGACTACGGATACGTTGAACCGCTGCTTGGCTAGCGTCAGCAACTCCAGGCCAGCCTTCTCCAGACCCTGAAAGCTAAAGGGAGAGGTACGTGGTTTGAACACTCCACCACGGACAATAGAGGCACCGGAGTTCTTCACAGTCCTGACCGCTCTCATAAACTGCTCCTCGCTCTCCACAGCACAGGGCCCTGCCATCACTACAATGCGCCTGCCCCCAAACTCGATTCCATTAATGGAAACCAGGCTGTTCTCTGCCTTGAATTCCCGGGAGGCAAGCTTATAGGGTTTCATAATCCGGGTCACACTCTCCACTCCAGGAAGCACGGCGAAGATATCTGCGGACAGCTTCCCTGTATCACTCCCCAGCATGGCCACCACCGTTTTTTCCGTGCCCAAGTTCAACTGGACACTCAGCCCCAGCGACTTGGCACGCCGCACCACCGCATTTATCTGCGTCGCAGTGGCGCCCTTTCTCATCTCCGCTATCATTGTGCCCTTCGATGATACTGATATTCTCCCCTTTTGTCCAGCCTTCTCATGGACATTTCAGCCAGTGAAGTCAGCCACAGATACCGTGTCATATAACCCAGGTGATGGCGACACTGAAGTTACCAAGCGCGCCAGAACTATCCATGCGACTTTGCTTACAAAGCGCCAAACATCTGTGCTTCACAGTCCAAGCGAGCTTGTGAATAATCGGGTTCCTCCATTCAGAAGACTATTGTACTATAATGTAGCAACAAGGAAGGGTTTAACACGGGTAGAACAAAAAGCTAATTTGCATCATTAGATAACAAATCTTCTGATCTAGCAGTGCCTCAAAAACTAAAGACTACCGATTTCACTATCTCCGATAGACTATTATTCAAGACTTCCCTGTCAGCACGTCTTACATCTAAAATCCTTCTTGAGATTTTCTCAGTTTTTGATTCTAGATATCGACACTCTGGCAATAGTGGCTTGAGAATTAACCTGTTTCCACCAAAGAAGATATGGTCTAAGGTACATTGTGCAAATATCTCATCGATTCTGTTACCAACTTTCCTCAGAAAATCCTTCTTTTGCTCCTCGGTTCTCCTGGCAAATCTCTTTTGACTGCTGCCTCCTTTCTTATGCTTCTTATGTATATATCCGGTGCCCACTTTTGATTTTATGAGATTGCCACCGTCGAAAACTCCTACAGCATATGAACCCCATGTTACCAGCATGACACCTATGGCGTATTTTCTGTCCAATATTTCAAGCAAGAGTGAAGCATCGACTTGGTTAATTAAAGTTCTATCCTCAGCAATAGGGAATGGCGGCAACACTATATGTTTATTTTCATGTCCATCCCACAATATGGCAGCTCCTGTTTTGTATTTGCCAGCTTTTTTGACAACAACCTCGAGATTGGCTGACTGTTTGATTTCATTAATACATGCACTGGAAATGGCTTCGAGTGATATGCTGTTAATATAACCTGGAAAGGAACCAGGGCTAGCATATATGGTTATAACATCGGTTTTAGATACAGTATTGGGGCTGGCCAAAATATCATCTAACTTTCTTCTGGTAACAGTCTGTTGTTTCATCAGCCATATATTGTGTCGATACACACACTATACCATGGCTCATTCACTCCAGCCATCTAAAATCAGTGCTCGCGGCAGGTTAAGCTGGAGAATCAGCCATTTTAATGTGGCAATTCCCCAAATTTCTTCCAGAAGTATGCACACAAGACCTTGGTTGAATTTGCAAAACGGAAGGAAGAAATAGGCGTTCTCAAAAGGCCGCGTACCTCCTTCTGTCATTGCGAGGAGCGTAGGCGACGAAGCAATCTCGTGTGGTTAGGAACGCAATACTAATTAGGCCTACTACAAAATAGGTTATTGTGTTCCCGAAAACCCTTATGCTATGCCAAAGTGGGGATGATGTCCCTGGCACCCAACTGCTTGTACATATCAAGTGTATTCTTGTGACAGGTCAAAATAATAATCTGCCTATCTCTTGAAAACTCCTCTAAACATTTGACCGCTAGAGGTCCCCTGGCATCATCGAAATTTGCCAGGATGTCATCCATTATTATCGGCATCGACTCTGACCGAGTTTCATCTTCCTTAATTAATCCAAAACGCATCGCCAAATATAGTTGTTCCTTTGTCCCCCTGCTCATCTCAAAAACGCCTTTGCTAGCTCCAGAGCTGTCCCTGATTCGCAACTCATCGCTATCTATTGGCTTTATAATCGCAGGATACGCATGATTGGTGATACTAGAAAAAATATCCTCCGCCGCTTTGATTACGCCTGGCTGCCGCGTGTTTTCATACTTCGAGATTGCCTTTTCCAGTGCGAACAGCGGTATCCGAAATTTGACCCACTCCCTTGAACAATCATGGAGCTGCTGTTTCTTCAACTCCACTTCGCCCTGCTTAACCAGCAAATCTTCGCTGGACGATAGGCGCTCAATTTCGTTACGCAATTCACCAATATCCTGGTTTTTCTGGTCACGATCGCTCTCTAATTCCCTTAGTTGTATATCAGTCTCATTCAATTGAAATTCGATTTCCTCCGGGTTTGTCACCGAAATTGATTCAATAAAATTATCATAATGTTCCCCACCACCTATCGTAGACTGGATAATTCGTTTGGCCTCACCTATATTTCCCTTTAACTCTACGCGCCTGGTAAAAACCTTATATTTCGACCTGAAATCCTCCTCATCTAAGGCACCCATGGAAGAAACATACTGCTGAATGCCTTTCTCAGCTATCTCCTTTTTCTCTTTAAGGCCATTAATTTTGGCATTCACCTCACCAATCTGGTTCCCAAGATCTTCTTTGGCACTTTTCGTATACTTTGCCGTATTCAAATGCTGCACAAGAATCTCTATGTTCGCTCCGATGTCGGCGCTTATCGCTGGCCTATTAAGGCATGGGGCTACCTTATCATGTAAGCTTTTTACTTCATCAATGGTGTTCTGCATGTGTTCGATTCTGGTACGTAATTCAGCTAGCCCTGAAAAGTCGGATTGAACATTATCAATCGCCCTTGCAACTTCAAGGGCTCCGTCGGGGGACAAGTTCTCATCGAAGTTGATACCCCTTAGGAACTCGTGCCATCCATCCTCCAGTCTATGGCACTGCGATTCTGCTTCGCGCAGCTTTTCATCAAGTTCCTCTTCCAGCGGGTCAGTTAGTTCTATTCGATTCCCTGTCCAAATCTTGATAGCAACCGATAAGCCTATTACCAGAATAATTGCAGAAACTCCCACTAGCCCCCATTGGGAAGATACCGATCCCCAGACTCCCCCGGCTAAACCAAGACCGGTCATAACGTACATGGCATACCTGTAGAAATCAGGTCCTCTAAACCCCTTTGGTGATTCCCCAAGCTTTCTTTCTCCGTGGTACTCTAACTTACTTCTATTGCTATCAACCATTTCTTTGGCTTCATCGAGGCTTTTCTTATAGGAAAGAATTTTATCTTTTTGTAAATGGCTTAACGTGAAGTCCTGTATAATATCGGCAGTCCACTCTTGACCTATCTCTTCGATTTTCTTGTGGATTTGTTCCGCACGGGTAGTGCTGTCAGCTTTTACGGAATCAATATCCTTAAAAACAGATTCGTATTTACCACTTAGTCTCTGCAAGGAAACCACATCTGGTTCTTGCTCAATTATCTGTTCGTTATAAATCAGGGTATCCCTTTTGAATTCTAAGGCTTTAATATCATCAGATTTCTCGCCAATCTGCTTTTCTAATGTCGTTAGATCTCTTTTCTTTTCCTCCAGCTTTTCTAAAGCATCCTCCGTGAATTGAGGCAATTTCTCTAACTGAGACAGCTCAGATTCTGCATCCCTAAGTTCAACGTAAGTCGGATATAGATTCTTTTTATTTTCCAGCGATCGCTGCTTCGACTCGAGCTCTCTAATCTGGCCGTCAAGAGCGGTAACAGCCTTTATTAACCTGTCACGCTGCTGTACCAGGTCGTCATACTTCCCCAGGTCTTTTTGTACTTCCTTTATTTCCCGCTCCAGGTCCCTTATTTTCTTGTAGAGAGATGGCATTTTTTGTACTGACCCCTGTGGCTTGTAAAGAGTCTCACCCTGTTTAGTAAACTCACTCTTGATAGCTACTAAAGATATGCTGCCCAAGCCAAGCCCGGCTCCATATATGCGATTTCTTATGTCCTCACCCTGGAGCGATTGAACTTCTTGTAGCTCGTTCAGACTGATGGCATACACATTTTCGTAAAATGTTTTCGTAATATGTCCAAGTATGTTGTCCAGGTTGTCCTGTCCGCTTAGCTCGCCAGATCCAGTGGAAATGGTTACTGGACCACCACGCGCCCCCTGCACCCGTGAAATTATGATTCTCTCACCGCTATTTAACTCACAAATCATTCTCCCGCCATAAGCCCCACCATGAACTGCTGGATAAGGATTCGTACTGGTTGAAATTCGAGGAAAACCAAATAATATACGCCTTACAAAGTCCAATAATGTGGTTTTCCCAAACTCGTTGGGGCCATAAATGACATTTATACCAGAAGTCAACCCTGTAATATGTTTATCAGTAAAGATACCAAACCCATCAATATGAATCTCCCGTATCTGCATTCTATTCTGTCCCTATAAGCTTATCCAAAGTCAAACCTCTAGCCTCCTTGGCGAGTTCTAATAACTCATCCTTCGACAACTCCTTAATGTAATTTTTACCTTGCCAGTTTGAAAATAGAATAGCCAGAGTCCTCTGAATTTCCTGCCAACTTTCACTTTCAGCATCTTCTAGCTCGTCATATATAGATATGATGTCAGCGATGAAATTACTCCCACGCCTGAATGTCTCTACATCATAAGTTCCAGCAGTAGTTAGAATGAGTTTTTCCAGCCATATCTGGGGGGTTCTCCCTTCGAAATCTTCTCTCACCCTTTCCAATATATCGCCGATGATATTTCCTTTGTGGAGTTCCGTATGAAGGTCAGTCCTACCAATAAGAGATAAACGAATTAAGGCATGACGCTCGCCCATATTGGTTGCAATCTCTGCACATTTCTTCTCGATAGAAGAGATGACATCATCAATAGTAATGCAGTTAGCAATGTCCACGACATCAGACTTATGACGGATGATATCAGTAGGAATAAATTGAATATCTGGGTCAGTTCCTAATTCAAGTGTTACCAAACAACATCCCTTTTCACCAGTTTCTCCAGGGTGTCTGCTTTGTGAGCAACCCGGATATACAATAGCTGGATTACTAGCTTTTAGAATGGTATGCATATGGATATGCCCCAATGCCCAATAATCCATGCCCCTAGTAGATAGGTCTTCAACAGTGCAGGGAGAGTAAGGTATGTGTCCTGTATTGGTGCCTATATTAGTATGTAGCAAACCAATACACGGAACATTTTCATCCACGCGTGTGAATTTCAGCGCAAGGTTTTCATATATATCCCTCTTTGCGAAACTGATTCCACAAATTTGTGCAATAACTTCACCTTTTTTCTGTAGCGGGACACATTCCACTCTGTCCCCTGGAAACATAAAAACATTTTTAGGCCACTCCAGTGTTGCCGACCAAGCATTTAAGGGATCATGGTTGCCACAAACAATGAAAGTTGGGATTCCCTTGTTGGATAGGCGATTTAACCCATCTCTGAATTTTAACTGCGCTCGAAGACTTTTGTCGGCACTATTGTATATGTCTCCAGATATTAAAACGCAGTCAACCTTCTCCCTTATTGCCAGATCAACGATACTATTGAACGATTGATACGGGGATTGATACAGTAGCTCCCCTAAATCAGGATGTATTTCTGAAATCCCCTTAAAGGGACTATCGATATGCAAATCAGCAGCATGAATAAACCTAACAGGTTTCATAAACCTTCGCTTCTTATAAAACCTTATACCCTTGCTCCAGCCTCACTCCCCTCCACAGTCTTCATCCCCAGGCTACCAAGCCAATGGGTGGAGACACTTCATTGCTTCCTCCCCAGTTTATAGTCTACATCTCAAATGTGTTTGGCGTCCATAGGTCGTATCAGAGAAGGGCAAGGCTCCGGCACGCACAACCCATGTATTCGGGACGCAATACTAATTAGGCCTACTACAAATCAGCCATCATTGCTCAAATGCCATTGAATACCCTGCCACCGAGACTGCCGCGCTGGAGCCTGCCCTGAGCGGAGGTGAGATTCTTCGCCTTCGGCTCAGAATGACAGGAAGCGAAGGGGCTCGCAATGACATCCATTATCATTCCCTGGAATAAAAAGCTCTCATTGATTGATCCCAGGCTCCAGAAGCTCGAAGCCACTCTGCTCATCCTTGACACGTGCCACGTCCGCACCGAGGATTTCATAAAGGATAACCTCCCCTACAAGCCATGTCGTGACGCCATACCGCAGGCATCCAGTCATGGTTTGTCCTGCCCGTCCCAGCGCAGCATGGATATGCAGAGCCGGTTTGCCATCTTCACCGGGAGCGAGTACACCCACCCCCAGCACCTCATGTGCTTCGTCAATAGGCAAGAGCATTGGTGTTGGCGGCATTTCTTCTGAACGTCGCGGGCCAACAACAACATCGCCAGCTCCAATTCCACCCACTAAAATAGCATGTCCCACAAATACTCCGTTCTCTTCGGCAAAACGCTCAATACATTCGGGCACCACATCCCCATCCTCGAGCCGTATCACGAAAACCCGGCCAATTCGTCCTTCACATGCTTTCATTGTTAACCTCCTATAAATTCTAGGAACACAATACTAATCAAGCCTACCACAAATCAGGTATTGTGTCCCCAGAATTGAAAGCTCTCATTGATTGACCCTGGGCTCCAGAAACTCGAAAAAGGCAGCCTATTTTAGAAACAGACGCTCAAGTTTCCTTTAAGATTTCGCAGCTTTCCGTGAAGTGGCTATTATGACTATTCCTACTATTCCTACTATCCCTAAAGTGATTGCTGCTGGTATAGTCCTCTCCCCCAGAAAATTTCCTCCCATTATGATGGCTGCTATTAAACACATTGAAATGCCTAATACTAGTAACACATTCCGTTTACTCACTGTGATTGACCTCGTTTATGTTAATTTGAATTATATATTAATTCAAAATGAAGGTTAGCGAGGAGCTACCTAATGGAACTCTACTCCCCCGTCGATGTTCACAGCCTGTCCGGTCATGTAGTCGCTATCTTCTGATGCTAGGAAAGCAGCCAGGGGAGCAACGTCTTCAGCGCTCCCAAGCCTTTCTAGTAGAATTTCCGGAGATTTGAAAGTCTTCATGGAGCCTCTCACTACCTCCTCACTGTTGAAATATATGCCGGTAACGTGGAAACCAGGGCAGATAGCGTTTACGGTTATATCGGGAGCTAGCTCTTTAGCGAATACTTGAGTTACGGCTATCACTCCGAATTTACTCGCTGAATAGGCACCTATGTGTGGTGTCGCCGTCTTACCAGCGATGGAGGCAGTGTTTATTATCTTCCCCCTCAGGGAACCAAACTTCCTTTCTTGTTTTAACATCCTTATAGCAGCAAACTTTGAACAAAGCCACACACCCTTGAGGTTTGTGTTCATAACGCGATCCCATTCTTCCTCGGTTTGCTCGATAAGAACATACGGTAAACCACTGATCCCGGCGTTGTTTACCATAATGTCTATTCTTCCCCACTCACCGTAGGCTTTTTCAAGCATCGCTTCAACCTCGGCCGATACGCCGACATCAGCCCTTATCACCATAGCCTTTCTACCCAACTCCTCAATCACCTTGGCTGTCTCGTTAGCCCCTTCCAGATTTATATCATCCACTATAATATCAGCCCCTTCCCTGGCATACCGTAGACTGATTGCCCTACCGATCCCAGAACCACCCCCAGTCACTAACGCTATTCTACCTGCTAGTCTTTGCTGCGAGAATTCCTTCAAGAACATACCTCCTTTGCCCGGGATTATCTGTGCGACGCACTATCCCTAGCTCGTATAATAACGTCGAGTTTCAGAGTTTGCAATATGATAACTATGCGAATCCCACCTTTGCCTGATGAGTAGCGAACAAACCGCTAGGTTGTGTAATGGGAACCCAAAAACAATATCCCTATGCCACCGGTATTCTAAGTTGCAGTGGTGTATATCTGTCTGTGCGTAATGTAATTACAACACTAGAACGCGAGGTGGTTCTAGCAAAAAATGACTAGGCGGTGGCAAGGTAAGAGCTACAAGTTATCCGAATTCCATTCAAGTTCTTTGGTTAGACGTTCACCTAATCTATCTATCTCAGCAAATACTAAGGCTGAAGAGGCACTAAGAATCCTATGCCATTTATGTTGATAATCAGCCATTGGCTCGAATAAACTCTTAGTATCATAGCCGCCGGTGAGGACGAACATTTCAACGTTGTGTTCTGTGGCAATGGCTTCCACAGGGCCACGAACATGAGCCACGGGATCTCTGACTGGCTTCAAGCGAGATTTGAAATCATAAACTGTTTGCAACATCTGCTCTTCAATGTGCTTCCATTCGGGATTTGTGGGTCGCACAAGCTTACGCACAACATTTTTCGTAAGCTTTTCGACTTTGTCTAGGAGGCTCTGGACCAGGATTGCCCAAGCGCCACAATGGTAGTCAACCCATTCTCCCTGGGATAAAGGTGGTGTAGCCTCAGAATTCAGCAGCAGTAGGCTAATCGCTACTCTGCGCATTTGTAGTTCTACGTCTATCAGGTCAATGCATATTTCACGCCACTTGCTGAACTGAGCTCCTGTCTCGATGTTTGCAAGCGCATTTTGGGCCTGTTGAGGGTCACCCGTCTACTGGAGAATTTTCCTGAAGGCGCTGACATGACTTGGCGCTGTTTGCTCCAGGCTCCTGGCAGCACTGCTCACCACTGCATGATGTAGCCTGTCAAAACCACCTATTGGTCTGCTCACTATGTCCTTGTCTGGTTGTATCTGACCAAGACTTGCTTGGAATATAGGCGCCCTGTTCTGAGAAGTCAAGTCGGCTTTTTCACTGTAGATAGGCATCTGATGGCGCTATGACCAAAGCAGCTTATAGGCCAAACATTTTGAGGGAATGTGCAATCCCCTCTGTTTCACACCACACAGCAATGAAAATTCATAGGCGTGGAGATTGAACTACGCATAACCTCTCCTCTCAAATGGGGTTGATTCTGCCGCAGTGCGGGCACCTGATGCTAGATGCCTTGAACCCGGGTGGCACCCTTAATTTAGTGCCACAGTCGCAGGTTATGGTCTTATAGTCACTGCGACGCCACAATAGGTCTGAGGTGTCGCGAGCCCGTTGGATCTCGTCTGGTTCCTTTTCTGTTACCTCTAATCCTGCTGCGCGAAGGCCAATGGCTCCGGTGGCCATGGCAGAGTCGGGCACAATCCGCCTACTCGTCTTGTGAACCTGTCGGTATGCCTGGTCGTAGTCAGCAAAAGAGGCTCCCCCAGCCATTGAGCGGAGGATACGTATTCTCTCAGAAATGGGCGGGTGGGTGCTGGTCAGGTCAATCGCCGACATGCCCTTTTTACGGAAGGGATTGATGATATACATTGGCGCCGTTGCTTTGTTGGCCGATTTCAGCTGGCTGGTCGAAGCGGCCAGTTTTTCCAGCGCTGAGGCCAGTCCCTCGGGGTATCTGGTATACAGGGCTGAAGAAGCATCGGCCAGATATTCCCTCTTCCTGGAGATAGCGAAGTAGATAAGCTGGGCCATAATCGGCGCCAGTATGATAAAGACGATGCCGACGGCAAGAATTATTAGCTGACCTGACCCGCCTCCCGATGAGGAACTCCTTCTGCCTCCAGCCATGCTGCTGAAGAACAGTAATCGCGTTGCATACCAGGCCAGAATGACGATGGTACCGAGAAGGACACTGCTCATAGCCATTAACAGTACATCACGGTTCTTTATGTGGGATATTTCGTGCCCGATAACACCCTGGAGTTGATCGCGGTTGAGTTTTTGCAAAAGTCCAGAGGTGATGGCCACGGCCGCCCGATTGGGGTCTCGCCCGGTGGCGAAGGCGTTTAGTGCCGGGTCATCGATGATATAGATGTCGGGCATCTTCTCCAGCCCCGAGGCAATCTTCATCTCCTCAACTACGTTGTAGAGACGCGGGTGGTCATCGCGGCTGATCTTTTTCGCCCGTGACAGCGTCAGCAGGATATTGCCCCCCCGGAAGAAGGCGACCAGACTCATCACTCCCCATACTACCAAAGCGATAATCAGGCCCCCGATGCTACTGCCAAAGAAGTACAGCCCCAGGAAGTAACCGACCAGGAGCAGCAATACCCCCATTCCGGCCACCAGTATTGTTGATCTTATCTGGTTAGACCTTATCTGTTCCCACATAGACTACAACATACCTGGTTAGGTGAAGCTGACCTTGGGTGCTTCTCTCTCCTCAGCTGCGCTAACCTCAAAGAATTCGCTTGCCTTAAAGCCAGTCATGCTGGCTACAATATTGGAGGGAAACATCTGGGTCCGGTTATTATAGCTGAGGACTGAATCATTATAGTACTGGCGGGAAAAGCTTAGTTTGTTCTCGGTGGAGGTGAGCTCCTCCTGAAGAGCCAGGAAGTTCTGATTGGCTTTAAGGTCGGGGTAATTTTCAACTACAGCGAGAAGCCGACCCAAAGCAGAGCTTAACTCAGTCTCAGCCTTAGCCCGCGCGCCTGGTCCGGAGGACGCTGCCTGCTGGGCAAGGTTGCGAGCTTTGGTTATGGCTTCTAGTGTCTCCCGCTCGTGCTTCATGTAGCCTTTGACCGTTTCGATAAGGTTGGGAATCAAGTCGTGTCGTCTCTTTAGCTGGACATCAATCTGTGCCCAAGCGTTCTTTACCTGATTGCGCAGCCTGACCAGTTTGTTATAGGTCGCAATGAGTACGACGATAATAAGAACGACGACAACGCCAACAATGATGTACCATGTCATAGAACACCTCCTAAGCGATTTGCACCTAGTTTACTCTAGAAAGGATTCCCCTGTCACCTGTGTCTGTCCTCCATAGTTCACTCCATGGGCTTGAATACTTCTCCCAAGAAGGTGATGACCTCTTGCTGAGAACGTGTTTTTTCTGACGGTTTCTTGGTCAGCTGTCTTGTCAGTTGACCAAGCTCGCCACCGTCAAACCACAATCCGTCTCCTCGTTGGCAGACATCAATCAGTATTCCAGGTTCTTGACCTATGCCTGTTTTCTTCATTTTCTGACCGCAGATGGGACACTTCCGCTTCTTCTCTGATGATTCGGCTTCTTCGGAACTGAGGATGTTGCTGAGGAACACATTCTGGCTCTCTAGGTTCATGGACTCCAGCAATAGCTCAAGCTCACCAGAATCAAACCATACGCCCTGACAGTCAGTACAATAATCAAGCTCAATCTTGTTGTACTCAACAACTATCATATCGCTCTTACAGGTAGGGCATATCATGGCAGCCGCACCGTATAGTGGTTAACCGAATCGCGGTTATTTTGCATTTATATTAGCTCGCATTCCCGCCCTCATTATACCCCGGCGTCTGAATACTGAACAAACCGCATCCTCGGGCAAACAGCGCTGGCCCTGGGTTTACTTGCCCTTCGTCCCTCCTCCTACAGCTTAAAGGGATCCGTCCAGTTCATCGGCTACTGGCCTTTTACAGGCTCTGCAACGTTGTGCCCCTCTGAACAGCGGCGCGCCGCACGAAGGACAGTGATAGCGCTCGCATTCAGCCCGGGCCCATTCTACGGAACCCTTCTCATCACCGTACTCAGCCACCTTCGCTCGCCATATGGGAATTGTCCGCATCATCACCCGCGCACCAGTGGCAAGGCCAAAATTCTTGATCATGTCACATGGCCATTCCTCACATTGATGGCAGGAATAGTACCCCTTTGATTTCACGCAATCCCGTATCGGGCATATCCTACAGTAATCGTAGATATTCTTCGGCGGGTCAGGCTGCATACAACCGAGGCATTCTGTGTCTTCGGGCTTTGTTCCATAAAGGTTCGCCATGATCGCCCTGAACTTCCCATTGCCGTCCCTTGTTGCGATATAGATCCCACAGACACCACAGTACAATCCACACGGTGCCATCAGGTCCTTGTTCCTGATTTCTTCCTCGGTCCACCCTTCCATAATTTATGTCTCCATAATCCGTGATACCTGTGATGATTCTATACTGGACGCAATGTAACTGCAATATTGGAGAGAAGAGCACTGCTAAGATAGAACATAAGCAAAACCCTTGAACCCTGGCTTCAATTATGCTCGGTCAGCCGATATTGGGACACTTGCCGTGTTTGACTGTTCCCAACGCAGCAGTCTGGTTCCCACCCAATGACGTAGAAAATGGCTTCTTGTTCAGCTACTCATGAGGCAAAGGCGAAGAGTCTCGCCACTATTTAATCATTGCATGCCAGCTCGTATAGTCCTGATATTGAATCTGATTCCACTTTACGTCTTTGCACATCCGTCGAATCCGGCATACGGTGGATACCGATATAAAGGTTGTCTTCCGAACCAGCTTCTCGGACCCAGCAATCATATTTGTGGTGTTCGCGATAGAATCCTCGTTCCGACAAGTTACTGGACTCTCCGAAATAGACAAATTTATACACCTTCATTTGAGGATGCGGCTTCATCATGATTGCATAGACAGCAGCACCATGTGGAGGTTCCCAATCCGTTATAGGATAGGGGCCCTCAAACTCAACCTCTCCCCATTTTATACTCATTCTGGAAGTAATAGCCGACTCCAGGTTCAGTCACAATGTATCGCGGTTGCGAAGGGTCAGGCTCTATCTTTTGGCGGAGATGCCAGATATAGATGCGTACGTAGTCTACGTCGTCAGCATACTCCCAACCCCACACCTCTTGCAGTAACTGTTTGTGGGTAAGGATACGGCCAGCATTCTTCAACAGAAACGCAAGTAACTTAAACTCGAGTGGGGTTAATTTCACCCGCTCCCCGTCAACAAGCACCTTGCGTTCAGCAACATCCACAGTGAGAGAGTTATCACTGTAGCTAATTGTTCTCTCGGTATCCTGTGGGGCAGGCAACTCAGCGCGTCGTAGCATTGCCTGCACTCTAGCTACCAACTCTCTGCTTCCTACAGGCTTGATAAGATAGTCATCAGCTCCGTAGTCCAGCCCATGCACTATGTCCTCCTCGGACTTCTGCTTCCCGGTGAGCATGACGATAGGCACATCAGAAAGCTCCCGTATGCGGCTGCACGTCTGCCACCCGTCCATCTTAGGCATCTTCACATCCAGAAGAACCAAGTCTGGCTTGTTGGCAAACAAAAGACGCAAAGCCTCCTGTCCGTCGCCTGCCGTGAGTACCTCATACCCTCTGTGGGTAAGAGTCTGGCTAATCAGTTTAACAAAGGTAGGCTCATCGTCGACTACAAGAATCTTTCTTCTCTTTGGTTTGTCCATTGAGACTAGGTGCTATTCTCCTTCCGTTGTAGTAGCATTTCTGTAATCAACTTGGGTAACTCACGAGTGTTGATTGGCTTTGCTACATAGGCGTCGCAACCAGCGCTAATGGCCTTCTCCTTATCTCCCTTCATAGCATATGCAGTAATGGCAATAATGGCAATGTGGCTGAAGTCTGACATTTGCCTGAGTTGCCTCGTTACCTCAAGTCCACTCACTTTGGGCAACCGTAGGTCCATTATGATTAAGTCTGGTTTATCGTTACGAGCCACTTTGAGGGCCTCTTCCCCATCGGTTGCTTCAAGCAAGGAATAGCCATATGGCCTAAGTGTCATCTGGATCATCTTTAGATTTCGTGGGTCATCCTCCACAATCAGTATCTTCTTAGACATTACCATTTTCCCTCTCAGGAATAACTGCTCTGCCTATCACCGAGAGATGTCTCCAATGGCTCTCCAGCCAGAGGAATGGTGAAGATGAATGTACTGCCCTTCCCATATTTGCTCTCCACCCATATTCTGCCCCCTGTAGCCTCCACGAACTGCTTGGTTAGCGTCAATCCGAGCCCGGTGCCTTCCTTCTTCCTATCGGATAGAGTCTCTCCCTGGATGAAGGCTTCGAAGATATGCTCCTGGTCCTCTTTCTTGATACCAATGCCGGTGTCAATCACGCCTACTTGGCAGTAGTCGCCCTCTCGCCCAACGTGAATTTGCACTCTGCCTCCCTGCTCAGTAAACTTACTGGCATTGCTGAGCAGATTCAGCAATATCTGCTCTAGTCTATTTTTGTCACCCCGAACTTTTGGCAGCCCCTGCATTACGCTGATCTCAATCTCTTGCCTGTTTTTGTCCAGCACAGGTTTCATAATTTGTACTACACCACTGACAACATTGGCGATATTCAGATTTTGCAGCTTGAGTTCTATCTTTCCCGCCTCTACCTTAGAAAGATCAAGGATATCGTTAATAAGATTTAACAGGTGCTTTCCACTGTCCAGGATGTCATTAACGCATCCTCTTTGCTCATCGTTGATTTCACCGGGGATGCCATCCAGCATCAATTCTGAAAAGCCGATAACGGCGTTCAGCGGCGTCCGTAGCTCGTGAGACATACTAGCTAGAAACTCAGATTTAGCCTGGTTCACCATTTCCAACTCGGTGGCTTTCCTCACCAGTTCCTCACGCTGTGCTTCCAACTGCTCATTCTTTTCTTGAAGTTCCTCTTCTGCTTTCTTGCGCTCGGTGAGGTCATGGAATACTACTCGGCTTCCGGCATACCTGCCACGCCTGTCATGGATAGCAACCGTCCTTAATTCACCGTAGACTTCTTTCCCGTCTTTCGTTGTGAAGGCAGTATCAAAAGCAATTTCTCCCCCCCTTTTTATGAATTTTTCAAAGGGTGGTTTGAAATCTCTTTCAAAAGTTTTTAAGGGTAAAATCTGGGTAAAGTGCATTCCAATTAGATCTTCTTTGGAATATCCTAAGATTCTGGCCATTGATTCATTCACATCAGTAATATTTCCAGTTCTATCGGTAATATGCATTAAATCACTTGCAGTGTCTATAAAAGTTCGGGACTTTTCTTCAGATTCCTTTAAAGTCTCCTCCGCGCGCTTGCGATCGGTGATGTCCCTCACCACATTGATGATTCCCACTGGGTTCCCAGAGCTATCATACAGCACAGTAGCACTAGAGTCGGTGTCAATTTCTCTACCATCCGCAGTCAAGATTGTGTACTCCGTTCTCTCTTGGACTAGTCTCTCTTCTAATGTCTTCTTCGTGGCATCCATGGCCAGCGCACGGTCTTTGGGCGACACAAATTCAAAGGCGTTTCGCCCAATAAGTTCTTCCTTATTACTGTATCCAACTAGGTGAGCTGCGCTGTCATTCGCTTCTACAACGGTACCTGTCAAATCGGTGACGATAACTCCATCTGTAATAGATCCAAACATGACACGCAGTTTTTCCTCACTCTCCTGCAGCCTCTTCTCTGCCTCCTTGCGCTCGGTGATGTTATGCGCTATGCCTTCTACCTCTATAGGCTTACCAGTGGCATCGTGAACAAAATGAGAGTTGACTTCTACAATAACAAGTGTCCCGTCTTTTCGTTTTAGGGTTACTTCAAGATTTTTAACTTCACCATGCTTTTTGAGTTCTTCCATGAAAATCTTTCGAGCTTCAGGGTAATAATAGAAATCCTCAGCAAGATTTTTTCCAATAACTTCTTCTATACTATCGTATCCCATAATCTTAACTGCGGCCGGGTTTGCCAATGTCAGGTTTCCTTTGAGGTCTACCCGGTAATAAATGTCCCCAATATTTTCGAAGATGGTTCTAAATTTGTTCTCACTCTCTGTGAGCTTCTCCTCCGCCTTCTTCCGCTCGGTGATATCCCTGCTTATACCTACAAATCCTATTGGTTTGCCACCCGCGTCTTTCATGATAGCTATGCTCATCTCCACAGGAACCCTACCGCCGTCCTTGGTGACAATGTGATACTCTCGACTCGTGACGTATCCCTTTTCCAGCACCTTTTTCATGCCCGCTAACGCTTTTTCTCGTTCTTCAGGAGCGATAAGCTCAAAGGAATTTTTTTCAATCAAGTCCCTTTTGTCGTCGGTGCCGTACATTTTCAGGGTAGCTTCATTTACATCTATGATTTTTCCATCAAGGTCACCGATTACGATGCTATCTGTGGACATCTTTACAGCGCTAGATAGGCGGACCAATTCTTCTTCTGCTCGCTTGCGTTCGGTAATTCTTCCCATTTGCGCGGCAACAGCATCAATCAACCGCCGCTCATCTCTTGAAAATGGCCCCTCGTCAAGCTTTGGTCTCTTTTCCAGGTAATTGACCTCCACAGCACCTACCTTGACTCCGCCTATTTTGATATCCGAACATAGCTTCCACTTTGCATCGCGGTAGTTTGCTGTCCTGAACTCCTTGTCCTCAGTAGTAATTCTGGTGCAGCAAATCTCTGGATACTGCCAGCTTGAGGGCAGCAGGTTTGCCACCTCCTGATATAGTTCATCCAATGTAATCTTTGACTTTTCAGCAATCGTGGCGATGCCGTAGAGACACCTAAGCTCCTTAACACGCCCAGCTAAATTATGCTTCAGCTGATTGCTAATCGCTATGAATTCACGTGTGCTTTCATCCATTACTGGATATATTTGCTTGGCATGGGCTTCTAGTTCAACAATTTGCTGGCGCATCTCCGCCAACTCACCTATGAGCTGTACTTTGGTCTTCCTCTCATCTTCCGTCTTATGCTTCACCTCTCCATTCCCTCGAGCCAGCTTGCTTTGTTTCACACGATAATTCCTATACGACAATCCCTATTATAGCATGTCAAATAACCAGGCAAAAATCCAGATAATTTGGCAAGACGCAGTCGAGTTCATGAAGATTCGCTGCTCTTTCTCTTTCGCTGCCTTTTCCATCATCTCGTATTCCGAAAAGGATCTCCCTGTATCCGTTCTTCCCCCCAACCCTTCTACCACCAATGCATCGTAGCACAGGGAGACTAAACAGAATTTAAAGAAAACAAACTGGCTCTTAAATAATCCTAAACAAATTCTCCCAGCGAAGGGCACCCCATTTTTAATGAAATCTTAACAGCCACTTTATGGGCATTAAATCTAGGCTTCCTAAGATGAAGCTAGAGATGAAAACGGGAGCAGGAAAGAAGGTAAGTCAGACGATGAGAATTGTTTGTGCTTACTGTGGCAGATGCATTGGGGAGAAAGAGGGTATATGGAATGGCCCTGTGGGTGTTTATGAAGTGCCTCCTTTTAACCACGGCACCAGGTCATTGGTGAGTGACAAAGATGGCTGATCGATTACACGGCTATCTATTCCTTGGGGTTAATGGTTCTGCAGGTATAGCTGTGGCACACGTGAGGTAGATAATAAAGGAAGACACATGGCAAGGAAGAGAACGATAGCCACATTGCCGCGGGAAGAACTGCGGCGCTTGTTCTACCTTGAACAAAAGAGAAGACTGTCAAGGAGAGAATCGCTTGAATTGTTCAAATTGGAGGAACTTTATCAAAAAGCTGTAGAGGGAGGTAACACTACAGGGCCAGGAGGCGATGGAGGGGGTTTAGAGGAACACGAATAGTCCAAAGCGGAGGGATTGGAAAATAGCATGAAGGAGAAAAGGGAAGGGACAGACAAACCGCGGCGTGACCCGATTGATATTACCCACTTCACGGAGGAGGTGTCGGCAAAGATGCATGGCTTGCCGGACCAGGCTGAGACCTACAAAACCATGAGGGAGGAGTTTGCAAGATCGAAACGTTAAAGCTGGCTCCTAAATAATCCTAAACAAATCATCCCAGCGAAGGTCACCCCATTTTTAACGAAATCTTAACAGCCACTTTATGGGCATTAAATCTAAACTTCCTAAGATGAAGGGAGAGATGAAAAAAGGGACAGAAAAAAAGGTAAGGCAGACGATGAAAATTGTTTGTGCTTACTGTGGCAGATACATTGGGGAGAAAGAGGGTAACGGAGTGGAGGGAGATTCTCATGGTATATGCCAGGAGTGTTTTGAGAAGCGGATGAACGACAGAAAAGAGGTAAAGGATGACGGGAAATAGCAAATGGATCAAGTGTGCATTGATTGCGCTGGGAATTCTTGTAGTTGGGGCTGCGCTCTTCCGTAGATGAAAATAGAGATGAAAACAAGAGCAGGAAAGGAAGTAAGTCAGACGATTCAGTGGCAACTTTAGCCAATTACGAAATATGGAGGGACTATGAAAAATCGGTTATCTGTGGACGGAGATTACAACCTCTGGGTGCTGCTACACCAGACTACTGATGCGGTACTCAGGGCGAGACAGAAAGAACTTGATCAATACAGTATCTCATTTATAGAGGTCGGGGTTTTGGTGGTCATCCAGGCCATTGGTGAAAAGGCAACGCCTTCCGAGATTTCCCGGCGGATATTTAGAGAGCCCCACTCGGTTTCCGCACTTTTGAACAGGATGGAAAAGAGGGGGCTGTTGACAAAGACCCAAGATCTGGACAGAAAGAACATGGTGCGGGTGAGCATAACGGAGAAGGGACGGCAAGCCTACGATAAGTCAACCAGGAGAAAGTCCATCTACAGGATAATATCTTCGCTGTCTGAAGAAGATTGCCAGCAACTAAGGTCATGCCTGGAGAAATTACGGAATAAGGCGTTTAAAGAGCTTGTAGAGGAGCACAAACCACCACCTTTGCCACAGTATTAATCAGCGCTGCTCCTGTAGCTGCTGTGCCAACAGTGAACTCTACCCTTTCAGACGCTTGAGGTGACCTGCAGACTGGTTGCTTTTCAAGAGTTTGGTGGTTAACCCGTGGAGGCTATAAGACCAGCAAACAAATCCTCCCGGCGAAGGCCCCCCCATTTTTAATGAAATCTTAACAGCCACTTTATGGGCATTAAATCTAGGCCTCCTAAGATGAAAGCGAAGATGAAACTGGAGTCGATGGATTCAGAGATGGTGACCACTGGTGAGGCAGCTAAGCTATTGCGTGTTCATCCCAACACAATAAGACAGTGGGCAAATAAAAGGCTGCTTCATGCCTATCGCCTCGGGCCAAGAGGTGACCGCAGGTTCAAGCGGAAAGACATAGAGTTCTTTATAGCACTGGATAAGCTTTTGACAAAAAAGTAGCTCCTTCACACAGAAAGGGCTAATAATCTTTGTTCAAGCTATCCAAAAATCCTTGAAGGATAATAGCCGTAGCAGCTTGTTTTTGGTTCCTTAAACGCCTTGACACCTACTGAACAGAGCATTAATATGCGCATGCTGTTCTGATATGGCAAACTCTATCTTAGACATAAACAAAAGTCATGTGCAGCGTGTCTTCGATTTTACTAACGAAGTCGTAGAAAAATATGCTAACCGCCTGGCAGGTACAGAGGCTTGCCGGAATGCTGCCAACCGGGTAAAAGAGGAATTCACCAAAAATTGTGACGCGGACTCCGTGCGAATTGAAGATTTCACCATCCACCCGAAGAGCTTTCTGAAATATATCCCCGCACTGGTAGTTCTTTATATTATTTGCTCCATTCTATTATATCTCCAGTTCCCCTTGCCTGCGCTCATCGGTTACTCATTAGGAATACTCGTATTTTATTGCCAATTCGTGCGCTATTGGGAAACATTCGACCCACTCTTTCCCAAAGCTACCGGCTGTAACGTTTTCGGCTCCATTGAGCCAGAAGACGAGGTGAGGCAGCAGATTATCGTCAGCGGACATCATGACGCCGCCTACGTATTTCAACTTATTGCCCACGCCCCAAAATACTATTCTAGATTTATCACCGCAGGGATAGGGTTTCTACTGATTGGTTTCCTTGTTTCTTTGATAGAAACCGCGTTGGTAATATTTCTTGGTTCTGTTCCTGGGTGGGCACATCCCTGGCTGCCGTTGGTGCTGCTAGTGGGTACCATTTTTGTCCTTCCCCTGGCATTCTTTACAACCCGGGAAGTATCTCCGGCTGCAGGCGATAACATGATTGCCGTAGCAATTAGCAATGAGACCGCAAAGCTTTTTCACGATGCTAAGCAAGCAGGTACAAACCCTTTGCGGCATACTCGGCTGATGCTGGCGTCTTTCGATGCTGAAGAAGCCGGGCTCCGCGGGGCACGCGCCTTTTGCAAAAAGCATGGTTCAGAATTACTCCATACGAAGACCTACGTCTTGAACATTGATACGCTTTACAAAGTCAAAGACCTTAATTTTCTCCATCGTGATCTGAATAATTCTGTGAAACTTTCCCATGAGATGGCACAGGAGTGCGTCGATGTTGCAAAATCATTGGGCTATGTTGCCAGTATTTCCAGTATGCCTTTTGGTGCCGGGAGTACAGATGCTGCTGAATTTGGCAAAGTTGGAGTCGAGGCCACCAATATGGCCGCCATCAGTTTCGATATCAGTAAGTTCAGTGAAGGGTTGGTGTATCACACCCCGAATGATCTGACTAAATATATCGAACCAGAGGTGGTCGAGGCAGCTCTCAAAATTGCCCGGGACTATATACTCAAAAAGGATAGCGAATCCTGAGTTTCCGCTTCTCGCGATGGACACTACTAACGAGGTTAGGTACTGGATTTTACCCGGCTCTCCCTCAGGCACGCGCGCAGGCATATGGTCCTGCGGATTGGCCAGCTCCCTTAGGGCTACAGCCTTGACTCATTGCAATTAGTCTGGGGATTTAACAAAGCGATGGATTGTGTCCTGAGTATATAATGGACAAGAAGACAATCCCCAGGAAATTGGGCTAAAATAATGGAAGCTAGATAGTCTAGTAGCAGTGATATGGACAGAGAGAAATTTGGGACTCTTGTGGTAGAAGCCATTGATAATCTGCCTCTTGAGTTTCGCAATAAGCTTGAAAATGTTGATGTCATTGTAGAGGACTGGCCAACATCAGGACAGCTTAAGAAAGTGAAACTTAGCCATCGCAGCCAATTATTGGGGCTTTACCAGGGCGTGCCGCAAACTAAGCGTGGCAGAGGATATGGGCTGGTTCCGCCTGATAAAATAAGCATCTTTCAGAAGCCTATAGAGGGTCAGTGTCACTCTAATGAGGAGATCGGCGTGAAAATAACTGAAGTAGTGTGCCACGAGATAGCTCACCACTTTGGCACTGATGAAAAGACTTTGCGCAGGATAGAGGATGAGAGGCACAGAAAAGGAATTTAAGGAAGCAGCAAAAGTTGCCCAGCGTTACCCGGCTTGGCCAGCTCCTGTCTACTGGTATTCAAGCGGGGAGCTTGGCATGCAGCGATTTTTGATATGGCTCAGTCCCTTAACTTAGACAGCCCTAGATCTCTTCAATACGTAGTGGAAATTTTGATAAAGGCTCACAGCCTCTATCCGTTATTATAATCGGATTTTCGTAGCGGAAACCAATATTTTCTTCGGGACATGCATACTGCATCGCGCATATCACCATCTCACCGGCTTGATACACATGATCAGGGTTTGTCCAGTACTCAAAGGGGCCATCGTTCATGCCGATGCGCCACTCATCTCCCATCATTCCGATGCCATGTTCACAACCGGGGACTACAAATTCGATGAAGTCATGATCCTCGGCGAATTCCAACATCTTATCAGCCAATGATGACGGCGTGGCCCCGGGGCCATAAGCTTTCAGGACAAGTTTCACCAAGTCCACAAAGTTCTGGGCGTGCCACTTCTGTCGCTCAGTTGCGGGACTGAGCAGGTAATTATGCGTATGATCACCCAACCCAAGTTTAAACATGGCGTGAAGATCGACCATAAGGGGTTCACCTGCTTTCAGCTTTTTGCGGCTAGCGGGGGTGCAGGCACCCTGGGCTAATCCTGTCCGGTACCCGGAGGCGATCTCGTTTCCTCCAGTAAAACTCCATTCAAATTCACTGCCAGCTTTCCGCATAGCATAAGCGGCCAGTCCGGCGATTTCCGTTTCGGTCATCCCTTTCCACCCACCGCCCTTAATAGCCTCGTATACAGCTTGATGACCGATGTCGACAATTCTGGATGCCTCTCGAAAACGGTTCATAGTCCCTTTATCCTTGATCATCGATAACTTATCCACAATGTCGTGGGCGTTTACCAATTTAACATCAGGAAGAGCTTCTGCAAGTTTGTCATATTCATAATGGGTAAGGTTGCCCTCGGGAAGGTAATTTGACATTCCAGACTCGATACCGACCTTCCCCTTACCCTTATCGAGATATTCCAGGATTTTATTAGATAGTATGCTAACTTGATCCTGCCCCCCCACAGGTCCGTATCCCAGGACATGCTCTTCATCAAGCCACGAGTCATGTCCTATCCTATCCGCGTCAATAAGAAAGGTAAAAGCCGTGGGAAGCCCCTTTTGGGGGATGATTATGTAACTGCGCCATGGACAGAAAACATCTACTGTCCATGATATAGTTCGCAGGCGAGAACCGAGGTAGACGTCAATTCCCCGTCCTTGCATCATCTCTTGAATACTCTTAACTCGCTTTGGGAAATCAATAAAGTAAGGGTCAGTAGTCTTATTGGTTTGGTTTAACATAGTATTCATTTTTAGTACTCCGTAGGAATTGCTGAAAGGACCTTGTTCATACGGTCGGCAATTGTCGACAGCTTTAGAGCTTTTATTAGATTCCCATTAAGTGTGAGTTTTCTTCTCATCAACGCAGCCCGGCCACTCAACTCGCCACGGGTAAGCTTAGCAAAAGTCTCGTAATCGGCAGTGAGTATAAATTCGGCTTTGGGGGGTTCCTGGTCGCCTACCGAAATTTCAACCAAGCTACCATTCTCAGTCTTAACAAAGTAGTACCGCTGCTTGCCGTCAGGACAATTCTGATAAATGCAGCACATGGATGTTGTAATATGCTTCATCTTTTCTGGTGTAAGTTCGGATTTGAGACGCTTTTCCGCCTCATCACGCCACTCTGGACTCATATACTTGACAGTACCAGCCATTTTTCTCCTCCTGACATTCTGTATTCTTGCCTGACTTCATGCACTCACCATTATCATTATTTCTAAGCTTTTATTTATATTCAAGGCTTTCGGCTCCGTAATATTCCTCTAGATTCATAACTTTTTTCATAACATGTAGATTCTTCTCAGAAATTCTCCAATTTATGCAAAATTTCCCTTAGTCCAGACAATGATATAGCTTCTAAAGGGAAAAAGTAAATAAATCTATGCATCTTAAGTTAGCCGCCGAGAAGTCCCTTGCGAAAGCTGGGGATGAGAGGCGACCCTTGGGGATGCTTTTTCAGCAACCCTCTTTGCGCAGACAATAAATGCGCATGATTTGCTCAACTGTACTTGTAATTAACTGATCAGGATTTTTCCGAACCTCGGCAAGAGTCATTATCCGGGGAGTGGTGCTGAAAATTGCCTCAATCCCATATTTCGAGAGTATGTAGGCACCGTCTTCCACATTACCCGCAATGGCAATCACCGGCACCCCATACTTCTTGGCAATTTTAGCCACGCCGAAAGGAACTTTTCCATAAAGAGTCTGGCGGTCAATACTCCCTTCGCCAGTAAAAACTAAAACAGCGTTTTCCATTTTCTCCTTCAACCCCCAAGCCTTGATAACAATGTCAACACCCTGTTTTATTCGAGCATTCAGGAATGCTACCAGGCCGGCACCCAGGCCACCGGCGGCTCCAGCTCCATGCAAATTGGCTACCTCAATTCCAAGGTCTTTTTCTATAACTCGGGCAAAATTGGTTAAATATTTCTCTAATTCTCCCACCATCTTCGGGGTTGCTCCTTTCTGCGCTGCGTATACTCGGGCGGCTCCCCGTTTGCCAAGCAGAGGATTATCCACATCCGAAGCAACGATGAATTTCGTGCGCTTTATCCGGGAATCCAGCTGGCTGCAATCAATGCGAAACAAATTCCTTAATCCCTCTCCTTCTAATTCAATAGGATTGCCAAGCTTATCCAGTAGTTTCGCCCCCAGAGCGGTTGCCATGCCGGCCCCGCCATCCACAGTTGCACTCCCGCCAACTCCGACAATAATTTTTTTTGCTCCTCTATCCAGGCAAGCCTTAATTAGTTCTCCGGTTCCATAAGTGGTAGTTCTCAGCGGATTGCGTTTTTGCAGTGGAACCAGCCGCAAGCCAGAAGCAGAGGCCATCTCAACAACCGCAGTCATTCCGTCGCCCAGCAACCCGATTTCCGCCGTCACTTTCTTGCCGAGCGGACCGGTCACCTTTCTAACGATTATCTTTCCACCCATAGCGGAAACAAGAGCATCAACTGTCCCATCGCCTCCATCGGCCAGGGGGGATTTTTCTATGGCGGTTTCTGGCCAAATTTTTCTAATTCCCTGCTCTATGCAGTCAGCCACTTCTACCGCGGAGAGAGTTTCCTTAAAAGCATTCGGTGCAATAATAATTTTCATTTTAGCTATAGAATAACACAAAAACTTTTTCAGCCACGGATTAAGACGGACAAACACAGAAATTTTTTAGCACGCGGATTTTCGCAGAAAAGCGCAGCCCCTTTTTCTTCTTATTTTTGAAAATATAGATCAGGTAAATCTGCCCCCCGGGGCCTGAACGGGTATGTATCTACGTCCGAGTTTTCTTGAATTTTCTGTGTAAATCCGTGGCTAAATAATAGCTAAAACCTCAGCTATGCAGCTCGAAGTGAAATTGTTCAAGATGTCTGCACACCCTTCCTTTCCCCCATCTTTTTTCAAGCTAATGGCTTCTTTCTCAATATCCCCAACTTCACTTAGCCATTTTTCCTGCATATGGGCAAAAGTTTTTCGCGTTCCCTTTTTTCTTTTAGCGTTGTCAAAAAGTTTCCGCAGGAGCCACCAGTAGGACTCAGCAGAAAATTCATCCTTTTTCGCATCTGGCGCCGGGGTGACACTTTTACCCGCTTTCCCTGCCCGGGAAACAATTTCCGGAATCTTATTCCCGTCAATAAAGAAAGGAACATAAATACCACGGCAAGGAGGGCCAGGCGTCCACCAGAATTGAACTAACTTATCGCCGGACTCCGGAAGAATGGCGATGACCGAACTGGCTGTTCCTACCGAGCCTGCCCCCGAAGGCAATTTGTGCATACAGATGGGCGGGAAATGTGTCTTTGCTATCTGCATCATCGAGGTAAAAGAAATTTCTCTCTTTTTCCCAAGTAACCCAGCAGTTTTTTTAGCTCGCCAGCCGGCAAGATTGAGCAACTTCTCTTTTCGGTCACCGTAAGCTTGCGCAAAGTTAAATGATTCTTTTCTTGCCATGGGCCACCAACCCCTTTCTAGCGCATAGTCTATAATATCGGAGCTTGCCAAATCCCATTTGGTTCCAATACCCAGTCCATTTGAGATAGCACCATATCCAGAGTCCATTTTCTTTGCTATCCAGCGGCGGCCGACAGTTTCTAAAATCCAGGATTCCTTTGCATCCGCAATGAGAAAAGAATTGTCATAACTCCCTTTGTAATGGCTTATCCCCGGAAATCCCGCACCCCACTGTCCATATTCAGCGACAAGATTAGCTATTACCTCCAGGACCTCGCGAGCTGTTTTCCCTCTTTCCAAACCGAGCCGGAGCAAGTCCATTCCCAGAAGTCCTAATTCTTCTCTTGCCCCTTTCTTTTCTGCCGCCTTGAGTTCCTTGAGGGGTTTTGTATAAACTGCCTCATTGCCCGCCGCAACACCATATTCATTGACACCTTCTTCATAACCCCAACACCAGTAAGGACTTGAGCCAAGAGTAGCATAGGTAACTTTTGTCTGAGGAATTTCTCTATATTCAAGTTTAAGCATGTTCCCTTCCGGCCAGGTCTTCTTCGGCTGATAGACCAGAGGTTGGCAATCATCAAGAGGTCGGTCGCTGTTTTTGGCAAGGATAACCGTCCCGGTTTGGGTAATATCCTTCATTGCTACCCAGGTATCACAGCCATACAAAGACATCTTCAATAACAGTTCAAAGCGACCTGGAATTTCTTTCCTCACCTTGGCTACCACCGGACCACCAGGTAACCCCAGTTTTTCTCCTTCCGTAAACTACTACTTCCTGGCCGGAAGAATAACCTACTTATTTAAGCGGTATTCTACGTGGTCGCTAATTCTTTCGTCAAGCTATGTAGCTCACCCATTTCGCTATAGTTCTGGCATAGATTTTCTTGATGTTGTGGGCTTACACAAAATGAACTAATGTCTAGCTGATTCAACAAAACAAGCTAACGTGACTTACGTACTTTGCAGACTATGATGCGATGGTAGCCCAGCCTACAGTCTCCCCTGACAGTAGGGTCCCAGCCCACTCTGCTAATTAACCTGATTAGCTTTATAGCTTCTCCTCGGGCAACTTATTAAGGGCATGCCTTAACCCTTTTGTGAAATTGCCAACCGACGACATAAAGTTATCTTCAGCCTCCATAAGCTGAATCAGGCGGCTACCGACAATAACCCCATCAGCTATCCTGGCTACTCGCCTTGCCTCCTCTGGGGTGGATATGCCAAAGCCAACACAGAGCGGCTGACTGGTAATGCCCCTCACCCTGGCAACAAATGCCTCCAGGTCTGCTGGTAGTCTGTCCCTGGCCCCGGTAACCCCGGTTACCGAGACTAAGTAGATAAATCCTCGAGACCTCTCAGCTACAAATTTGATACGCTCTTCAGTGCTGGTCGGAGCCAAGAAGTAGATAAGGTCAAGGCTTTCCTTCTGGGTTATAGTCTCCAGTGCTGAACCTTCCTCCGGAGGTAAGTCAGGGATGATTAACCCGTCGATGCCGGAGCTGGTACAGGCACTGCAGAATTCTTCGAGGCCGTAACTAAACACCGGGTTAAAATAGGTCATGAATACTAAGGGTATTTCAACCACTTGATGGAGTTGCTTAGCTACCTCAAAGCAAAGCTGAGGGGTAACCCCATTCTGTAAAGCACAAAAGCTCGCCCGCTGTATAGTAGCACCATCAGCCAGAGGGTCAGAGAAAGGTATTCCCAACTCCACTATATCACAACCATTTGAGGCAAGAAGGGGAACCACCTTCAAGGTAGCCTCAATACTGGGGTAACCTACAGTGATATAGGGTATAAGAGCTTTGTGAGTCGGTTGCTCAAAAACGGAAGCTATGCGGCTCAAGGCTTCACCCCCAACGCTTCCACCACGATATCCATATCCTTATCACCACGTCCGGAGAGGTTGACTACGATGATTTGCTCTTCATTTAACGAACCTGCTATCTTAGCCGCATAGAATATAGCGTGGGCTGGCTCTAAGGCAGGGGTAATACCCTCGATACGGCACAGCAGTTGAAAACCATCAAGTGCTTCTTCATCGTTTACTGACGTATAGGTGGCGCGCCCGGTGTCCTTGAGATAGCTATGCTCAGGACCAACACCGGGGTAATCAAGCCCGGCCGAGACGCTGTGCGTTTCCCGAATCTGCCCATTGCTGTCCTGAAGGACATAGGACTTTGCCCCGTGGAGCACTCCTACTTTTCCTGCAACTAGTGGCGCAGCATGCCTGCCGGTATTAATCCCCCTCCCTGCTGCTTCTACCCCAATAAGCTTAACATCCTTATCGTCCAGAAAGGGGTAAAAGATGCCAATGGCGTTACTTCCACCACCGACGCAGGCGATGATATAGTCAGGCAAACGGTAGCACATAGCCATAATCTGCTCTCTGGTTTCCCTGCCGATTACCGACTGGAAGTCACGCACCATCGGAGGATAGGGATAGGGACCGACTACTGAGCCCAGAAGGTAATGGGTATTCCTGACATTGGTCACCCAGTCCCTTATTGCCTCGTTGATGGCATCCTTTAGCGTTCGGCTGCCTCCAGAAACCGGCCTTACCTCAGCGCCCATCAGCTTCATGCGGAAGACATTAAGTGATTGGCGGCGCATATCCTCCTCACCCATGTAGATGACACAGTCTAGTCCCAGCATGGCGCATACAGCAGCAGTAGCTACCCCATGCTGCCCAGCTCCGGTCTCAGCAATGACTCTATGTTTTCCCATTCTCTGGGCAAGGAGACCCTGTCCCAGAGCATTGTTAATCTTATGAGCTCCGGTATGAGCCAGGTCCTCACGTTTAAGAAAGATGCGGGCACCACCGCAGTGCTTAGTTAGTCTTTCCGCTAAGTAGAGCGGTGTTGGGCGTCCTGAATAATCACGAGACAGTGACTCGAACTCAGCCCAGAAGGAGGCGTCAGCTTTCGCCTCCTTATAGGCTGCTGCCAACTCATCCAGGGCTCGCACCAGAGTCTCAGGAACAAATCGCCCTCCGTAGTCGCCAAAGTAACCTCTGTTGTCAGGTAGCAATGACATACCTCCCTTTAATATACTACTCTAGTGTCCAAAGATTGATTGATATCCTCCTCTCTCCTTACCGCTTTAACGAAGTCTTTGATTTTTGAATTATCTTTCTTCCCATTGGTCTCTACGCCGGTGGAGACATCAACCCCCCAGGGGTGAACCTCCTTGACCAGTTGTCCAACATTCGCTGGGGTGAGTCCTCCAGCGATAATCACTGGAAATCTATCTGATACCTCCTTGGCTAATTGCCAGTCAAAGACCTCACCCGTTCCGCCATAAGTGTCCCTGACCTGCGAATCCAGAAGACATATAAAGTCATATTTTAAGCGTAGCTGGTAGCCTATCTCCAGCTCAGCGAGGATTTTCTTAGCTGTTCCACTGGCTGATACATGAATGACCTTGATGATTGGCCGTTCAATCTCCCGGCAGTAGTGCCAGGACTCATCACCACTGAGCTGCACCCAATCCAGTCGACAATAGTCAGCAATGCGGTTAACCTCCTGAACTGCAGAATTTACAAAAACACCAACCACAGCTGGATGGGGGCTTAGACCGTGAACCGCTTCCACGAGCGGTAGTGCTTTTGAGGGAGAGACCTGACGCTGACTGGGAGCGAAAACCAGCCCTAAGAAATCGGCGCCGGCTTTGCCTGCCACTAGAGCATGCTCTATCTCAGATAGCCCACAAATCTTGACCTTGGTCACAATAACTCCTTCATCTTGGTCGCGATGTTGGGTGCTGACATTAGAGACTCACCAATGAGAACGGCGTCAACACCCCACTTTTGCAACTTCCTCATATCGCTGCGGTCTTTTATTCCGCTCTCGCTGACCACTGTTCTGTCTTTTGGGATAAGTGGTCGGAGACGCTCGGTAGTAGTCAGGTCTACGGTAAGAGTGGTCAGGTCCCGATTGTTGATTCCGATGATTCTAGCTCCGCTTTTCAGGGCAATTTCAAGCTCAGCTTTATTATGCACCTCTGCCAGACAGCTCATACCAAGTTCATGACTTAGCCTCAATAGCTCTTTCAGTTTCTGGGGTGTGATGATAGCCACGATGAGTAGCACACTATCAGCGCCATAAGCTCGAGATTCGTACACCTGGTAGGAGTCACAGAGGAAGTCTTTTCTGAGTAGAGGCAGCCTATTCCCCAGTGCCTTTCTAATGTCCCTCAGGTGGTTGAGGCTGCCTTGGAAATATCTGGCTTCGGTTAATACCGATATAGCCGCAGCACCATTAGCCGCGTAGGTCTGGGCTATCGCTACGGGGTTGAAATCGGAACGAATAATGCCCCGGGACGGTGACGCTTTCTTGACCTCGGCAATGAGCTTAATATGGTTGCCGTGTAGCGCCGAAGCAAAATCGAGAGGCGAGGGCTGCTCTAGTGCGACAGTTTGCAGTTCTTTTAACGGAAAACTACGCTTCCTGGATTCAAGTTTCTCAAGATTATCGGCGACTATCTGGTCTAAGATCATTCTATGCTCCCTGTGTAATGCTCTGGCTGAACCCGATTAGCCGTTCTAGCTTCGTCAAAGCATGACCGCTATCTATTACCTCTTTAGCCAGACTTATGCCCTGTTGAAGCGTTTTCACCCTGTCTCCAGTTAGTAGCACGGCGGCAGCATTCATCACCACCACATCTCGCTTAGGACCAGGCGTACCGGCCAGAATATTGCGCAACTGGGCAGCATTTTCGTCAATGGTACCGCCTCGCAAGCTATCCAGGCTGGCTCTAGGTAAACCGAAGTTCTCAGGGCTAACGGAATAGCTCATGGTACGTCCGTCTTTGAGTTCACAGACCCGGGTTTTCCCGGTGACCGTGATTTCATCTAAGCCATCATCGCCATGGACCACCATGGCACGCTGACAGCCCAGACTCTGAAGCACCAGAGCTAGTTTCTCCACTAGCAATTCATCGGGTACACCAAGCACTTGAGCACTGGCTCCAGCAGGGTTGGTAAGGGGACCGAGGATGTTAAACACGGTGCGAATGCCTATTTCACGCCTGGGAGTAGCGGCATATTTCATTGCCGGATGGAATACTGGGGCAAACATGAACCCTATCCCTACTTCCTGCAGGCACCTCTGTACCTGTTCGGCACCGAGGTCAATCCTGATTCCCAAGGCTTCTAATACATCGGCACTGCCGCACTGGCTGCTCATAGCACGGTTGCCATGCTTGGCTACCTTGAGCCCGGCTCCGGCAGCGACAAAGGCAGCAGCGGTGGAGATGTTGAAGGTAGCTGAACCATCGCCACCGCTGCCGCAGGTATCCACTACTGGCTCGGCAATGGTCACGCGAATGGCTTTAGCTCTCATCGTCTTAGCCAACCCGGCGATTTCATCAACCGTTTCCCCCTTGAGCCTGAGCGCGGTAACAAAAGCACCGAATTGAGCCGGGCTGACTTCACCGCTCATGATTTCTTCCATGACCTGTGCCGCTTGCTCCATAGTCAGCGAATGCCCAGATACTAATATTGCGATAGCTTCTTTAATCACTTTGGTTTACTCCCGTTAGAAAATTCCTCAACATGTCCTTCCCCACCTGAGTCATAAAGGATTCGGGGTGAAACTGGACGCCCTCTACCGGGTACTGGCGATGGCGTAGACCCATAATGGTGTCATCATCCGACCACGCCGTTATTTCAAGACAGTCGGGGAGCCCCTCACGCTGCACTACCAATGAATGGTAGCGAATGGCGGAGAAGGGGTTGGGAAGCCCGGCCAGCACCCCCTGGCTATTATGATATATTTGTGACGACTTGCCGTGCATAATTTCCTTAGCCTGCCCAAATGAGCCACCATAGCTATAACCAATACACTGATGTCCGAGGCAGACGCCGAGTATCGGTAAGGCAGAGCCGAAATGTTTGATGACCTCGTTGGAGATGCCAGCGCTCAGCGGCGTAGATGGGCCGGGTGAGATAACTATCCGCTGAGGCTTCATCTTATCAATCTCCTCAAGCGTGGTCTTATCATTACGCACTACCACCACTTTCTCACCTAGCTCACTTAAGTATTGGAAGAGGTTATAGGTAAAGCTGTCGTAGTTGTCAATCAGCAACAGCATGACTCCTCCTAGGGGTCAGCTCTGAGCTCTGCGCTTGGGTAATAGCTTTGAGTAATGCCTGGGCCTTGTTCAGACTTTCCTCATACTCACGCTCAGGCACACTATCGTAGACAATCCCACTTCCTGCCTGCGTATAGGCGATGCCTTTTGTCATCACCATAGTTCTTATGGCTATAGCCATGTCCATGTTACCTGAGAAAGAGAAGTAGCCCACAGCCCCGGCATAGGGTCCTCTTTTCTGTGGCTCGAGCTCAGCGATTATTTCCATAGCCCGGATTTTAGGTGCCCCGGATACTGTGCCTGCGGGAAAGCAGGCTCGCAGGGCATCAAGTGCCGTCATGTCACCCCGTAGTCTGCCCTGCACATGAGTAACCAGGTGCATAACGTGGGAGTAATGCTCAACATTCATCAGGTCACTAACCTCAACTGTCCCGGGCTCGGTCACACGTCCAATATCATTGCGTCCCAAGTCCACCAGCATAATGTGCTCAGCACGCTCTTTTTCGTTGCTACGGAGTTCTTGCTCGAGCCTGGCGTCCTCAGCCAGATTTTTCCCTCGTGGCCTGGTTCCAGCCAGAGGGCGAGTCATTACCATACCATCCTCTACTCTCACCAGAATCTCGGGGGAAGCCCCGATAATGTGAAAGTCGGTAAAATCAAGAAAGAACATATACGGAGAGGGATTGATAGTGCGTAGGGCTCTATAGATTTCAAAAGGAGCGACATCAGTGGGTTGAGCCAGGCGTTGGGACAAGACCACCTGAATAGCTTCGCCGGCGGTGATATACTGCTTTATCTTAAGCACACTGGCTTCGAACTCATCCTTAGAGAAGTTTGAGAAAAGCTTGTTATTGCTCGCAGGCCGGGTGGCAGTCTTGATATGCTGGCTTGGCGGGACTCGCTGGCTCAATCTTTCCACCAAATCATCAATCCTGTCCACCGCCTTTTGATAGGCTTTTTCTATATCTCCATCAAGATGGACATAGCTCAAGACCTTAATCTTGTGAGTAACATGATCAAAGACAAGCATAGTATCCACGAACATAAATAGCGATTCCGGTAATCCCAAAGGATCACTGCTTGGGGAGGGTAACTTCTCAAGTCGAGTCACCGTTTCATAAGCCAGGTAGCCCACAGCTCCGCCGCAGAACCGGGGAAGGCCACCAACTGGCACTATCTTATACTTGCTTAGTTCCTCACCGATAAGGGAAAGAGGGTCGGTCTTATCCTCTCCCCTGATGGTTAACACGCGGTACGGTTCGGTGCCTATGAAGCTATAGCGAGCCACTTGTTGGCCACCCTCAACACTTTCCAGAAGAAAAGAATAGCCACCACGATTAATCTTCAGGAAAGCAGACACTGGTGTCTCCAGGTCGGCAACAATTTCACGGTAAACAGGTAATAGATTACCCTCTTTCTTATGCTTCTTAGCCTCTTCCAATGTTGGGTAATACATATAATTTTTCCTAACTTCGCCAATATGGCGATAATAAAAAAACCTCTCGCTCCTAGGGGCGAGAGGTTTATCCTTCGCGGTGCCACCCTAATTGATTGCCGTTAATTTAAGGCAACCATCTCATTCAGGTACGGCTTCAGTATCCTAAAGCGATACCCTGGGTTTTGGTAACGGTACCCTTTCCGTCAAAGCCTACTTGGGGAGAATCCCCTTCGGTTTGCAGCTCCCGGGCCCATTCAACCCCTGCGCTGGCGCCGGCTCACACCTTCCCCGGCTCTCTGAGCTTCGCTGAGGGCATACTAGTCCCGTTCCCAGCCTTTAGTTTTTTAGTTGTTAAACAATATAAGTATAAGCGCTGAGCGAGGTTTCTGTCAAGCCGTTCGGCCCTGATTTCTTGTTGCCCGGTTGAACAAGACGGGCAGCGAAGCAGTTGAGAAAGGGCAGGCTTGTTCACTTGTGCTTCTTGAGTGTAATCTTCATCCAAACGTCTGTTAGCTCCATCTGATAACTATCTTTGAATTCTGTTTGGTCTAGAATATCTTTAATTTTGGTCTCGTACTCTTCCCTGGCGAAACCATGAAGTTCAGCGACTTTAGTTCCAATTCGGTAAACCAAAAACCCATATTCCTTTCTTATTCTATTTCTATCAGTCTGGTCTTTGAAGGCATCATGACACCCATCATATATCCAGGCTTCCTTGCCAATTTTCAGAACACGATAACATTCATCAAATACCCTGGCTGGTGTCTTCCAATGATGTAAAGAGCCGGTACTAATGATAAGGTCTATCGAGTTATCCTCGAAAGGAAGGGCAGCAGCGTTACCAAACTCAAATTGGGCATTTTCGACACCTCTTGCATGACGTCTTGCAATCCTGATCATTTGCCTGCTCAGATCGATGCCATAGACCTGTATGCTTGGTGTCCTCTTTGCAATCTCTATTGATAAATAGCCTGTTCCCGAACCTAAATCAAGAATAGTCCCACTTCCCATCTTTTCAATTACGTCATTAGCTATCTTTGCTTCAGGCTTTCGAAGAGCCTTTGCTGCTGTCGCATTGTAGATTATGGCACCAGGAGCTGGAATTGCTTCATACCTCTTCTGTACATCCCTGATGAATTTCGTTAGCGACATAATCATTCCTCAAGAGCATAAACCGCCTTATTGCGCATTAGCTAGCAAAACAAGAAATGTGCGCTTACACAAAATGCACTATTGTTTTGGAAACCAGCCTTCCCGTTCCATTACTGCTCTCGTAACCCCGCTGCTCGGACCGTCTCCCCTGGCTACAAAAACACCGACACTTCCGCCAACCGCTTCGGCTATCTCGGCAACATTCCCATGTGTAAATCCCGGGCAGAGCAAGATTGAGTGAATGCCCTCTTCTTTCACAAGATTTTGGCAGACCTGAACCGCTTCACGTTGCTCGTGGACCACCACTACAAAAAGTTTGTACATGGACGTTTCAATTACGCACCTGTGCTTTTCTAGATCTGCATCAGGGGCATGGGCAATAAACGCTGATTTAAATGCCATATTCAACACCTCCTGTTGTGATTTTTATTAAGAACATTGCCCTCAGCCTCATCAACCGAATTTGGCTTGATTACTTAGATAGGTTATCAGGATTATTGAAGACATAGGTTGTGCCTACGGTATTAAGGATGAACTGCTCCGGCATCTCCTCGGCAAATTGAGTGATAGCTTTCCACCCGGTGCAATGCATGGGCGCAACGAAATCTGGTCCTATCTTCTTCATCTCTTCAATAGTTGGCCCGATGATTGGCTCAAAAATCGGTCCTGTGAGGTGAAACCCACCCAGCACTGCATGAACCTTGTCCGCTTGTGCAACTTTCTGGGCATGTTTGACCGTATTGATGATGCCGGCGTGAGAACATCCACCAATGACTACCAGTCCTCTGTCCTTCACCTTGACTGCTAGCCCCTGGTCATCACGAAAAGGGTCCACCACCCACTTGTCATCTATTTTCGCTTCAACCCAGGGAAAACCCTTCTCGAAATCGGTTATTCGCTCCACTTCCCCTAAGACCAGGATGAGGTCAGAGGCCAGTGTAGAAGCCTCCTTGACTTTATGAAGTGCTGTTCCCGTCTTCTTTAACGCTGTTTCATCCAATGCAGGAAAATCTACCACGTGTGCGACACCGGGGATATTGATACGGCGCTGAAGAAAAGCGTCCGGATGGAGGACAAGGGGTATTCCCTTTGTAGCCTTGTTTAGAAATTCTACCAGAGCTCCAAAATGGTCGAAATGACCGTGGCTCAGAGCCACAGACTCAATTTTGCTCAAGTCTACTTGTAAAAGGTCTGCATTGTGAAAGAAACAGGTCGTTGATACAGCCGCGTCGAACAGCACTAGATGCTCCTCTGTGCCGGCGTAGACTTTGAGGAGACATGATAATCCATGTTCCGCCAGGAGCATAGGGGGAGGAGCAATCAGTGGCCGCCTGACGGCGTCTGTGCCCTGGAGTAAGAGTGCGTCAGTGTAATTGTCTACCAGGACTGTAACTTCCAGTTTGTCTGCTTCTCGCAAATTCAATTTACTCATCGTATAGAACCTCCTGATAAATTAATTTTAATTAAACGTATCGGGTGCCGCTTTCACCGTCAACGAAGAAAATTCTGTCGGCGATTTCGACGTAATTCAAAATACAGCCCTCGCTATCTCTTCAGCGGCGTCTTCTAACCCCAGTTCTAACAACTTCTCCCTTGTCGGTATGCCTCTTTTCACATCCCAACCCCTTTCTTCGTAATAATCGTCCAGAAACCTGTCAGCTATTTCCGCGCTGATCTTTACTTTTCCGGTATATTCTATAAACTGCGACTTTTCCTCCAGCCATCTTTCAGAAAAGCTATCATCCTTCCTGGTAAATCCTTCCCTTACGTTAGCTGCCTTTAGCAAGTTCCAGACTCTTTCGCCAGCCTTCATGAGCTCTTCTCTACCAATCTGGATACCCGTCGCTGCCGAATAGAGCTCCGCCAGTAGATTGGCGTAGTAAAACCGGTTAATCTGTGCTCTGGCGCATACACCTAAAGAACCTAAAACGCTGAGCCAGTCCTCCGAATATCTCGTCAGTCTCCCCACGTTCAGGCCTGCTTTATCCTCCGGGGAGACCAACCCAAGTTTCAATCCCCATTGCCAATCGCGAGGTTGTGGCAAAATTCTCCTGGCGGCACTCTCAGGAATTCCCATCCTGTCGAGATGCGTCGGGAATTTCTCCAGAGGTCTTATGGCATAGTACGTCGGTGAGCCACCGGCGGCAACATGTGCGCCCCTCGGATTCACCAGTTGGGTGAGTTCCATCGTGCCAAATCTGTCCCACAGTAATGGACCCGTGGGACCTGAATATACACTTAGTCCTTTTGACATCGGAGGAGCAAACTTCTGTGACTCTTTGCCAAATTTGTCGATAATTCCCGGTAACCCCTCTGCCAGGATATCTCCAAACCCTTCCCTGTTTGCTACCTTTCCCGCCCATTTTTCAAGGGATTCCAAATCGAAGGCAATTTTCGATTCCATATATTCGCCGGTTATCATTCCGTGACCATATAGCTCGTTGACGAAGCTAACAACCGAAAAGAACTCGAACATATCCATTCCATAATCATCCATAGTAGCAATGCATTTGATAGAGTCTTCAACAGATAGGCCGAATAATATAGGCATAACTGAATTAATGGCAGCAGTGGTCACTTTTGTTAAGCCCTTGAATTTCCCCTTTTTGATTTCCACCACATCTTTATCACTTATGGGGCAAGAGATACAGCTCAACCTTCCCTTATTCAATTGATAGAACATTTCTTTGGGCAGAAGGGGAAGACCTAGCCAGAACCCAAATTCATGCCATTCATTGAGGCGTTCCCATCCCCTTACCCGCTGGAGTAACCCATCAACAAGTTTCATAAACTTTCTGGGATGCGAGACTCTCACTCCCTTTGTGCCCTTTACGATAACCGCCTTCAGGTTTTTTGACCCCATCACCGCTCCGAACCCGCCTCTGCCAAGCGTTGATGCATTGTCCACAAAGGACATGGCGAACTTGACCGAATTCTCGCCTGCTTGACCGATGGCGATTATACCCGCCGGCCAGCTAAATTTAGCCCATAGTTGCTCGGAAGTTTCTTCGACACCCTTCCCCCAGAGCTCCCCAGCATCACAAATCTCGACATCGTCATCAAATATCTTGAGGTAAACAGGTCTGCTGGCACGACCTTTTATGACCACGTTATCATAGCCAGCATTCTTCAGCATGCCACCAAAAGTCATCCCCCCACCGCCTGCCCACCCGATTGCGTTGTTTATCGGAAATTTTGCTGCCGCATATATTCTTGATGACCCTGGTGCTATCGTCCCCACAAGCGGACCGGCACCGATTATAATGGTGTTTTCGGGGGAGAGCGGCTCTATCCCCGGTTTTATGTGCTCGTAGGCGAGCTTCACGCTGAATCCAAGTCCTCCGATGAAAGCCTTTGCTAGCTCTGGAGCAACCGGCTCCTTTTTGACCTCATTCTTGGTCAAGTCGACATAAAGAATATTACCTGCGTAGCCACCAATTTCCATTCAATTACCTCTTTTAGCTTCTAAAGCGTTATAAACACAGAATTGGGCACAGCGACCGCAAAGGGTACATTCATCTGTAAAGCTAATTTTGAAACCGTCATCGCCACGCTCGATCACTATCCTGGCTTTGGATGGGTTGAACATTTTTTCATAACTGAACGAGCATATTAATTGACACAGCAGGCATCCCACGCATTTGGAGGGGTGCGTTTCAATTTTGATAATTTTTCCGGGCAATTTACTCCCTTAATCCGCTATCTTCATCGAGATTATAGCACCACGATAATGCTTATAAAATCGAGAGTCGTGGCTCGTGACTCATACCAGCAAGGAACTCCAGCCCCCAGGAATCCCCCATCACGCACAGTTAAACAATCCGCCTTTTGTTGACTCATCGCGCGGACATCTACCGCATCGCTTCGCAGTAACTATGCCACAAATTTATAACAGGGAATCGATAGCTCTTTCCAGATGGCTAAGGGTGTTACATTCCCTGGCAATATTACAGTAGGGAAGGTATTTCTTCATCTCTGAGTCGCCCGTCCCCCAGAATGCTCGGCTCTCCGGATTAAGCCAGATGACCCTTTTACTTCTCTTTCGAATCAAGCTGAGAGTCGCAGTCTGGGGATCACCATAATTGTTCCGTGCGTCTCCAAGGATGATGACCGATGTTTTTCTGGTGACAGCATCAAGCCAGTTTTTTCTGAAGTCAAGGAATGCTCTCCCGTAATCAGTGGAACCTAACTCGATACCCAAACCTGTTCCGGTCTGCAGTTTAGCAACAGCCTCTTGTACAGGATAGTCATCAAAGACAGAGCTTGCCTCTATGATGTTAGAGCAGAAAATGAAACTCCTTGTCTTGATGATCGCCTTGTTCAAACTATAAACTAAGAGCAAAAAGAACCGTACTACGGTTGCCACGGAGCGACTGACATCACAGATAACAATGACATCAGGACGGTCAATTTTCTTCTTTTTCCATTCGATATCAAAAGGAATTCCTTCGTATGCCATGTTCTTCCTCAGTGTCTTCCTGGCATCAAGATGACCTCTTCTGAAGCTCCTCATTCTTCGTGAATAAATATCACTGAGGCGCTTTGCCATCTTCCGAACGATTACATACATCCTATCGTAGTCGCTCTTTTCCAATTCACCAAGTTTGGCATTCTTAAGGTATCTCTCCATCATATCCTCGGTGGGTGCCCTGGCATAAAGGTCATGTTCTCGTTCCACAAAATCCCTCACATTCTCAAATAACCGGTCTCTCGCCTCCTGTAGCTGAACTGCCTGTTGAATTGAACCGGGGGTATTCTCTTGCCTGAACAGCCTGATATCCGTGTCTAAACCATCTATTCCCATATGGCTTAGTATCCTGTGGGTGTACAAACCTTTCTGAGTAAAGAACTTTATCTCATTGGTCTGCGCCTCCTCCACAGCTTCCATCAAAGAAGCCATGAGCTCGGCATGGTTCTGTGAAATAAGCATCCTGGTTAGCGGGGATACTGGATGCTGGCTATCTGCTCTCAGAGTGTGTTCTGTCTCATTGTCAGGGAAGCTGTTAAACGAGAAAAAAAGAGCGAAACATTCATTGAATTTTTCCTCTTCCACGGCAGTTTTTGCTAACGTTGCTGATAGGGAAGTCTTCAGGATTTCGCGGTCTTCATAACCTACAAGCTCGGCAGCACGAAACGCATCCATGCTTTCAGATGTCGATATCCTGACACCAAAACTTCGCAGAGAGGAAATAAAATCATGAAGGACTTGCTCCATCCTTCATTCACCACCCTCTTTCACAGCATTGCTTGTCATTTCAGGTAGATGCTCTTTCACCACCCCGATATCCTCTTGAAACTTCAAAAAGACGTGAAGGGTTTCCTTGACTGTTTCCACATCGAGTTTTTCCGCATTGAGAACAAGGAGAACCCTGGCCCAATCGATTGTCTCGCTGATTGACGGCATCTTCTTGATATCCAGTTTCCGTACCTGCTGGATAAAAGCAACTAACTGCCTTCTTAGCCTTTCAGAAACCTCAGGGACTCGGATTTGAATGATCTCACGTTCCATTTTGGCGTTCGGAAAAGGTATGAAAAGATGTAAACAACGACGTTTCAATGCATCACTGAGTTCCTTGGTATTATTGCTCGTCAAAAATACAAATGGCTTGCATTCCGCCTGAATGGTCCCAATCTCCGGTATCGATACCTGAAAATCTGACAGCGCTTCGAGCAGAAATGCCTCAAACTCTTCATCCGCTTTATCAACTTCATCAATCAAAAGCACAGCGCCGCCACTTTGCTGCAGTGCCATTAATAGTGGCCTTGGCTCGAGGAACTCATACGAGAAAAAGATGTCATCATATTTATGGAGTGCCTCGATGGACTCTGCCAGACTATCTGTCTCCTTTATGATGTCATTCAATTTCTCCTTCAATATCTGGGTGTACAGAAGTTGTTTTCCATACTTCCATTCATAAATAGCTTTCGACTCATCTAATCCTTCATAGCATTGCAGGCGTATCAAGGGAAGATGTAAAACTGCCGCTGCCCTCTGCGCCAGGTCTGTTTTACCTACTCCAGCCGGTCCCTCCACAAGAACTGGCTTTTCCAGGTTGTATGCCACATATAATGTGGTTGCGATGTGCTTGCTGCAAATATATTCCACATCCTTAAACCCCTGCTGGATACTCTCTACAGAACTAAATACTTGGTCGTTAAGCACTTTCATCGTTGTATGCCTTCCCTGACAACAGGCTCTCTCCAAGCTTTCGCTGTTTGATTACCACTGTGTTCTTTCCCATATTGACGATGTGGTCCAGGTCATTTGCCATGAGATTGAGCTCCAGATCGGACTTTATATTTGCCTGGGACATTATAACATCAAGCTGTGACTGAAACCTTATTGCCATATTGCTAAAACAAAGTGGCACAGAGTGTAATTCAGGGTGAGCGGTATCACTATCCAGCATATTTGCTGCCTCGTAAGCCATGATATCAAGGGTATCAGCCAGGGATTTTAATTCGCCAAGACCATTTTTTAACTCATCATTAGCCCTGATACGCTGTTCTCGAATAACATTAACCAGCAGTTCAAGCTCTTCTTCCATTCCTCCAACAATAGGCCCCATTGATAAGATGCCTTCTAACTCCCCAAATGGGATTATTATATCATCATACGCTGAGCCTTTCTTTCCCAGAATGTTTGCCGAAGGAACGGCGCAATCCCTCAGTACTATCCCTCCATGAGGAGACGGACGCAAAAAACTCAGCTTCATGGGTTCAGTTAGTGACAGTCCCGCAGTCCCTTTTGGGACGATGAATACCGTAAACTGTTTTCTGCTGCCCTTCACACCAGTAATGGCACCAACAAGAAACAGGTCTGCAATAGGCCCATTTGTCAGGTAGTACTTCTCCCCGCTCAACACATAACCATCACCCTCTTCATGAGCAACTGTTTTCAAATATTTAGGATGAGCACCTCTTTCCGGTTCTGAAATGGCAAAAGAAGCTATGAGCTCGCCGTTCGCGAACTCAGGTAAATATTTATTTTTCTGCCGTAAGTCTCCAAACTTCAGTATCACAAAACGAGAAATAAGCTCGTGCGTTAGCCATGACAGAGCAAGTCCCATATTGTGTCCTCGCCGTACCATTGCTTCTCCAGCTACCGCTATGGAAAGACAGTTGCCTCCCATCCCTCCATATTCTTGTGGAATTCCAACTCCGAGAAGCTTTTCCTGAGACATTTTGTGCCAGATGTTATAAGGAAACTCATTGCTTGTGTGAAGGTCACTACGATGAGCAATGTTCTGCTGGGCAAAGTGAGAAACTTTTTCCCTCAGGCTACAGAGCTCATCCTTTATCGCTGTTGCTATGTCTGCTTCCTTTTCCATAAATTCTTACTCATATCTTGAGGCGCTGTCTACCAAGTTTGAGCAACTCCTCAAAAGATGGTGCTGGCTCCTTTTCTGTTCGTGCTTTTAACACTTTCTCTCTGGTTCTTCTTACGGCTAGACTCCGGGGGTTGATTCCTTCTTTGCGGGCGTCAGCGAGTATGTTGTGGGTTAGCGGGCCGAGGAGTTCCCTCAAGGCCTTGAAGACATTGTCAGCTGTGCCTCCGAGGACATCAACCACCCCAAGCACAACCCCACCAGCATTGGAAATAAAGTCAGGGACTGAATATATTCCTCGCTTAAACAGCATCTCTTGTGCCTCATCAGTGATGGGTATGTTGGCAATGCTGGAGATGACCTTAGCCTGAACCTGACTGGCGTTATTCTTGTCGATCACGTAAGGGCGTGCCCCGGGGACAAGAATATCAACGGGAAGGAAATATACTGCTTCCCTATCAATGTGTTGGGCATTTTCATATTCCTCTACAGCCTTATCCCCGGATTTCTTACGTGCCTCTAAAAGCTTTTTAATGTCAAGTCCCTCCCTGTTATACGCTGTCCCATGTATGGTTGATATTGCCACTACCTTAGCGCCTGCCTCAGTCATATAGCGTGCTACGCCACCACCCACCTTGCCAAAGCCCTCAATGGCTACGGTAGCCCCCTTAAGCTTCATGCCGGCAAAGTCACAAGCTGCCTCAGCAGCTACAACAACCCCATAGCCTGTGGCATGGTCCTCAAGGGGTTCCCCATCCTTTTCTTGTCGCGCCAGACCCGTGCTTCCCGAGGGGACGCCAGCCCCTTCATAGATGGTGGCTACATCTCTGGCATCAGTGCCCATGTCAGCTCCTAAAGTTACTCCTGCTGTAAGCAATGGCTTCACCGCATTCCCAAAGGCTCGCAAAATAGCTTCTCGTGGCGCCCCACTCGTTATAGGGTCAGCCCATATGCCTGCCTTGGCACCGCCTATTGGGATATCGAGGATGGCGAACTTGTGTGTCATTGCCCTGGCAAGCCGGAATATTTCTTCCGTAGTTATATCTGGGAGCATGCGGGTGCCGCCTGCTGACCCGGCTAGTGATGCAGTGTCAACAACAACAACAGCTTTCATTCCAACAGCAGGGTCATAAACATGGACGATTTTCTCAGGCCCAAGTTCATCAACTATTTTCATCCATTCAGACATGCTGAGTTCCTCTTACTGCTTCTATTTTTGATCGAACCGCAGACTCGGAAACTGCGCCAATAATTTGTTCAATTACCTTGCCGCCTTTGAAAAATAGTAACAGCGGTATACTCATAACTTGGTATTTCGCTGCCGCCAGAGGATTCTCATCCACATTCAATTTACAGAATTTGACCCGACCTTGATACTCCTCTGCTAGCTTTGCAGTTATTGGAGCAATCATTCGACACGGGCCACACCATGGTGCCCAGAAATCTACTACGACGGGCGTCTTGCATCTTAAGACCTCATGATCAAAATTACCGTCATTAACTTCAATGACTCTGGCTGCCACTTTCTCATCTTTGACCTTGATTTGAATTAGAATATCTCCAGGCTGACCATCGGTTAACTGGAGAGCGTTAGTTAATTTTATTGTGCTGCCTGCTATTACTCCAGCCGGGATATTCACCTCCAGCCTTTTACCACGCCTTGACAATATCTTTTTAGTTCCGAGTCTCGCCTCCTCTGCCGTGATAGCTAGCTCGTAGCGAATGGGATTGACTGCCTGATTTGTATCAATAGGTTCATCCATACTCAACTTTCCTCGGAATCAGGTTTCAATCTTATTTTCTTCCTCAGTTCTGGGCAGATAGGTACAATGTCAAAATGCGAAAATGCTCTCCGTAAATGGAAGATTGATGTTTCATCCATTCGATTGCGTAGCTACTTCTTATCTCCTAGTATAGCTACCAGCAAGAGGCCAGGGCCGGTATGCGTGCCGATTGCCGGGGTCATTTTTGACCGATAGATACGCTCCTTGGGAAATTTAGTGCTAAGTCGCTCAACTAGTGTCTCCGCTTCGTCGGGGCAAGCGGTGTCTTCCACAGCCATTTCCTCGATGCCGGAATAGCTCATAGCGAAGCTATATAAATGCTCTATCGCTCTAGCTCGAAAGTGTGCTCTGCCTGCGGGTTGAACCACACCGTCTCTCAGGGTGATTAGAGGATTCACCCTGAGTACTGACCCTAGAAAGGTTTGAGCCTTACCGATACGACCACCTCTCCGGAGATACTCCAGGGTATCAAAGGTGCATAGAAAATCCACACGGAGAATAGTCCTTCGAGTTATCGCTATCACCTCGTCCAGGCTGGCGCCAGCCTGAGCTGCTTTAGCTGCCTTCATGACTATGAATCCCTGTGCCATAGTAGCCCATTCTGAGTCAATCACTTCTACCCTGCATTTCTTCTTCATTAGCCCAACGCTCTGTTTCGCTACCTCATAGGTGCCGCTGAGCTTAGAACTAAGCATGATAGCAAGGATTTCATCCGTGTCTTCAGCCAGCTTATCATATGCCTCAGCGAAGGTTCCCGGTGATGGTACTGAGGTACCTGGAAGGACCTTGCTCTGCTTTAGCTTCTTGTAGAACTGCTCAGCAGTCAGGTCAATGCCATCGCGGTAAACCTTTTCCCCGAAGCGAACAAGTAGGGGAATCACCGTAATGCCTAGCTCTTTAACCACATCGGATGGTAAATCAGCAACACTATCAGTTACGATTTTAACTGTCACAACTCGTCAATCACTACGCAAAGCTCTATTTTATGCAGTTCATATTCTGGTGGCAACATGCCGCACCGAACAATTCGCTGAAAAGTGCAGTTGCATTCACTGAACCAGGCAAACTCCCTTACAGGTTCTCGCTAGTGGGACTCAGCAGCAGAACTTCAAACCAGGCTATCGTGCAGGAGATTTCCTGGCACTCCTGGCTTCGTATATCATGGTGCTTGGCTCGCGGATATGCTCTGAGGCGTCTAGCACCTCGATTGAGATAAGCCTGCCATCTTGCCCGTAATCGATAATAATCCCTTCGCGTACTTCGTCACTCTCGGCTACCGGCTCCTCCCTGAAGATAAGGTCGAGAGTATCAGCTTCCGGATCATAAATGACTTTCATGCCCTTTCCTCCCTTATCCAATATTTATCAATCTGGCGTCGTTGAGCTTCAAACCGAGTGTGATCAGTTATGATTGGCTGCACTACTCTTTCCTTGGCCTTTACCAGTCCTTCCCACCAGCTTCGCTACTGCTCAATAGACCTCAAGCTGCTCTTAATCATTATAACTAGAATAGCTACTAAAGGACAACGAAGTAGATTAAATTGAACGCTCAAAATAAGGTGCCAGATCTAAGCGAGGTGCATTTTTACTATTTGCCATCCTCCAATAATGGCTACATTCCACAGAGGATGAATGACAAGCGCAAGCCACCATAAACGCCCCCTCCACAGCTTAAGGTAGAATATGCCAACTAAGATGTCACCCGGCAGACGCCAAATTGTGGCAACCTGAGCATAGAATTGATGTAGTATGACCCAACATATTGTACCTATGACTAATCCGCCGTTTCCGAGGAATTGCTTGGCAAGGCCTCTGAATACGACCTCTTCTGCCACTCCGGCAAGGGCGCCAAGCAGCATGTGAATAGCGAAGGCGTTCAAAGGTTCAGGAGGGCCTATGCCCCTTTGCAAATCTATAGCCATGTATATCGCCAGTGCTGGTCCACAGAGAGTCAGGAAAGTCAGCGCCAAATTGCGAGATGTTTCTATTGCGCTTAAGAAATGTGGTAGGGGCAGAGTTCGAAGCTTGTCCCTTGCCTGGGCAATCCTTTTTACTGCTGTTTCAAGTGCCAATAATCTTATCCACAACTGCTGCAGATTCGAGCGGAATTATAGCACCCACGATAATGACCATGAAACTGGATATGGTAACTCGTCAGCTATAAGGGAGACGAAATCGGAGCCATACTGGCCGAAGAATGTGGTCTTTTCCGGACGCTCGATGGTTATTGGTTACTTTTCCTCGTCGGTTAGCTTCGATATACGAACGGAATCGGTTGTTTCAATTCTGCCGTACTTCATGACTTTATCAATCAGGTCTTTGCTCCACAGGCCACTTTCGATAGCATCGGTGAGTGCTGTGGTATCAAGTTGAGAGACTTCTGCCCACTTGCCTGCTTCTATTATTGTGTTATCCAGCTCCTGGCGCTCTGCATCGCTTTTTCCGGGGAACTTTAGCTTGTCCTCAAACCTAACTCGCGCTTTACAGTCGCTGCCCTTTATGACCTCAACCTCTTCCTTCCTGGCATACTCGAGTATTGCCTCTCTCACTTTTTGTATCTCTTCATCTATCCTTTTCGATTCATCTTTAAGAGCCGCGTATTTGTTAACCAGGGTAACTCCCGGCTCTTTGAGATACTCGTTTACCGGCAGCGCCTCCACCGTGTACAGATGCCTCCTCATCGGGCACAGGTCAGGATACTCACACCAGTTGCATAAGGCAGATTCCCTTGGTGGAAAGTCCTCAGCCGCTTCTATCTCATCGATTAAGCCTCGCGTGCTTTGAATTAAGTTTGAGATGGCTTCAGGGGTGCGGTAGGAAACGAGTTCCTCATCGAAGGCGACGTAGTGCCAGATGAGCCTGATATTCTCGATATCGGGCCATTTCTTCTGGACTCCAACGTGGTATAGGCCAAGTTGCCGGTCATTATCAACGTCCTGCTGACCTGGCAAATGAGCTGATGTCTTATAGTCATGGATTTCGTAAATACCATCGGGAGTGCGTGATAATCGGTCTATGTAACCCCTCATCCTGTATTTACTATTGTCATCATCCAGCGGGAAATTAAGACCAAGCTCAGTGCCTATGGTTATATCCTGGTCAAACGGGGCATACCTGTTGTAGTAAGTTTCAATCAGCTTTTCGCCCAGGGTTCTGTAGTGCTCCTTTGTCAGGTCCTGTTTCACGATGATGATTGAGTCGTTCCAGTTTTCCTGCCAGATTTTGTTATAGTAGGCCAGCAAATCACTCAAGCTGTTTACCCTGGTAAGCCTGAGGTCGTCATAGCACTTCTTCAAGGTCTCATGAACTCTTGAACCAAGGAAGCCCTCAACCCCTTCGATGTCCCGCTTGATGTTGTCCCGGTAGCGAAGCTTATATTTGAAGGGACAGTCCTCATACATACTTAGCCGAGAATCAGAATAAATTGGCATATTAACTCCTGCTCCTGTTTGATTTGAATCCTATTATATTCCAATAGCAAAGCCAGTGTCTTCTGGCATGGTTGGGGTTGCACCTCTGCTGGGTCTCAATATCAAGATGGGCATCGGCTGGTAAATACCTCACCTTCTTCTCGGCAGGTAGAAGTCTTTATCGACCCGCGGGTAATAGAAATCGCGGTTAACCTTCGGCAACAGTGCCCAGAAAAGACTTACCACCTTTTCTGAAAGGCGCTATTGGAATTCGCCTGGAATTCGTTACACCTTTGTCAGAGTTTTTTTTCTCGCCTTTCTCAAGTGAGTGGGCTCTTTGGGTATACCAACTGACGTTGCCAGTGCCGTAGCCATATATTGATTCAGACTCATTCCTTCCGTTTCAGCTCTATATGTAAGTAGTTTATGAAGTGAAGGCGAAATTCTGAGTCTGATTTGACCACTATAGTTGCGCGGTCTCGGCTCAGGAATAGGAAGTCTTCTTTCCAGATTGGACTTTATCCAATCCATTTTGACTTCCAGAATCTCTTTTACGGCTTCCTCAGGTGTATCTGCGTGTATTAAACAATGTGGAAGCTCCGCAATCCTGGCAACCCAATAAGGGCCCTCACCGTCATCCCATTGCTCAACTATAACGGTGTAAGGCAACTTCGCATAGTATTCTAACTCTTTCTCTATATTGCCTTTAATTACCATCTTTAATCTCCATCTTAATCGTAATCTCTGGCCGGTTATGCCTCTTGTTCTTCGATAATCTCTAATAGCTCTTTTACGTAGCAGGATTTAACTGGGCTTTCTCTTTTGCAAGGCATCGTGCGCGTTCCTATGATAGCCTTGGGATGCTTTGCGCCTTCTTCGATATATCCGTATTGTTTTATTAGTGCTTCGAAGTCACGCAAAGCCACATTTCTAGGATTCCGCCGGATTGCCTCCCGGGATTTTTTGTCTCGCGACATTGAACATAAACCACCTCAACATACTCTGCCTCCTTTTTCGGTCTTCTCCCTCTTGGTGTACTTTATACAGGGTAATATTATGGTACCATATATGACACCACTTATCAACACTCTTTACCCTGCTGGTATTCTGGGACATAATACCTGATTTGTAGTAGGCCTGATTGGTATGGTGTCCCTGGAATTGTGGCTAATCTTTCCCTGAGGGTTTATTCACCTAAATAGCTCTTCGACTAGTTTTTGACGCTCTATTTCAAGGTAAGCGGCAATCTCATTCACGATACTGCTCAGGGTGCCGACTCTGAGAGGTTTGTGCCTGGGAATGGTGATGTGATGTTCAAAGCCTTTAGAGGTGGATGTGAGCCGCATATGGCTACCGGTCTGGTGAGTTATCTTATAGCCGTACCTGCCCAGGAGGGCAGCGAGTTCCTCACCGCCCATGTCCCTGGGGAGCTTCATACGGCGATTACCTCGTCCTTTACCATGTGCAGGCGGATGAGCCGGGGCATCTCTTTAGCCTCAAAATGGCACTGCGTGGCGTCCTGCACCATCCTTTTCAAGGCGGCAAAGGAATCAGCTTCGGTAAAGATGTTATGTCCGAGTGCCCTGGCGGTATAACCGCCTTCCGGGGCTTCCTCTACCAGAAAGATTATCTCCTTTTCCATATTCCACTCCTGGGCAGGGTTTAATTCCTTGACCTGACCCTGCCGGTCATCAATAAGTGTAGCACAGTCTTAAACAGAGTTTGAAGTGCTGCCTTGCGATTGGCTCTGATTGAGAATATATGGTGTATTCTGGGGATATGATACTTAATTTGTAGTAGGCCTAGTTGGTGTGGTGTCGCTGGAATTCCGGGCTTCTCTTTGGCTCTCCTTTCTTACTGTGGATAGGTCTCCTTCATCTTTTTCCTAAACCACTTAACAAATGAGGAATATCCTCTTCCAATGAAAGGCGCTATGGGAATTCGCCAGAATGACGAATGCCCCGTTTGCCACGGCATTGGTTATGTTGAAGGCTCATAGTGCGAGGCGTCCCCAACTCCATGTGGGCGTTGACATCACCCGCGTAAACTGAGGTTCCTGATTTCGGCGCGGCGAACAATCCGCTATTTTCATCGAGATTATAGCACCCACGATAATGACTGTGAAACTGGATATGGTAATTCGCCCTACTGAACAAACCGCTAAAAGGTGCAATAAGGGTGTGAGCTGATGCCAACAGCCGAAGGGCCCAATCCCTTGACTAAGGCTACAACTTTACAACCTGGCACACAAAAGAGACGGCGATAACTTATAGTGTATAATGGAGAATGTCTCTTTCCAGCTTCATAAAACCGGAGTAATTGTGCTGAAACAATTCAATTCAAAGTTCTTGGTATACTCCTACGTGGCTGCGGCAGCTATCATCTGGGGCTCTAATGGTGTAATTGTAAACTGGGTCCCTTACGACGCGTACGCTATCGCTTTCTTTAGGGTCTTATTTGCTAGTCTCACCCTCCTGCCTGTAGTACTTTTGACTCGAAAACCTGAAACGATGCGTGCTGCTAAATCCTGGAGGGTTATGCTGAGTTTAGGCTTGCTGCTCGCCCTGGGTTGGACGTTGCTTTTCCATTCGATGAAACTCATTGCGATTGCCAACGCGGTCTTGCTAAATTACACGGCACCCATCTTTGTAGCTTTACTTGCCCCCCTATTTCTTAAGGAGAAACTTGAGAAATCTACCCTGCTTGCATTAGCCATATCCGTGGCAGGAATAGTAGTTATTTCATATCAGCAGAATCTTCAGATGAGTCACCTGAATCTTTTGGGAGTAATTCTTGGGCTCCTTTCCGGCCTCGCCTATGCAGGATTTATCATCGCGTCTAAGAGGGCTTTATCCAGCTTCTCAAGTCTAGTCGTAGCATTTTATTCTTACGCTGTAGCTTCAATTTTCCTCCTTCCCTTCGTAATAGGCACTGATTTTTCTCCAGATTTAGCTTCATGGATACTTCTGCTGGTTTTGGGTGTCTTCAACACGGGATTTGCCGTTACACTCTACCTTAAAGGCCTTGGAATGGTGAAGGCTCAGAAGGCGGTAGTTTTCACTTATTTGGAGCCCGCAAGCGCCGTGGTTTTCGGCTTTCTCTTTCTAGCCCAGCAACCCACACCGCTCATGCTCGTCGGTGGTTTTCTAATTCTCATCGCTGGATATATTGTAGCCTCAAGATGACTCCGTCTCGGTATGTTACACAGCTTATCTGCCTTTCAATGAAGTTTGCTGTTGCTAAGCAGTTATGATGAGGAGGAGGAATCGGGTATTCTGGGGACAGAATACCTGATTTGTAGCAGGCCTGATTGGTATGGTGTCCCTGGAATTCGTCAGTCCCCAGGGTAATTAAGCAACGACTAAAATAAAGAAGGGTGATGCATTTTCTTATTGCGATAATAACGTTGCCAGTTTCTGGAGCACCTCCGAGATTGTCTCGGTTGGCAAAGTGCATATCAATTCGGCATTTCGAGCGCGCCAATCCAAACTCTTAACTTGGTCGGATAATATTGCTCCTGCCACTGGTAACCCCGCGGGAAGAAGAATCTCGAAAGGGTAGCCCTTGGGTTGGCTGGTTATTGGACAAAGGATGGCCAGTCCTACCTTGCTGTTATAGCTTTGCGGTGACAGCACCACGGCCGGACGGCGTCCGGCTTGTTCGTGACCTGCTTGCGGATTCAAGCTAATCCACACCACATCTCCGCAACGAGGTACATAAGTGTGGTGGTCTACCACGTTTCGTTCCCCACGGCGGAGCCGGTATCAACCTCGTGATGCAAGTTCTCTTTGGTGACCTTTGATAGGAGTTGTTCCAGGGTCAGCTTTGGCTTAGTTACCGGCGTGACAACGATTTTCCCGTCTGCCAGCGATACTTCGACGGACGTCTCTTTCTGGAGTCCTACTTCATCAGCGAAAGATTTCGGAATGCGCAAAGCGAGACTGTTACCCCATTTCTGAACACGCGTCTTCATGTCAAATCTCCATTTACGGTATCTACAATGAAGATACTCTTTCTGCAGGCGCTTGTCAAGTCTGTACAAGAAGGGAAAGGCACAATTTGTTCCTGAGCCCGCTGAAGTCACAATCCGTCAAAAAGCTTAGACAGGCTTGATGCACTAGTGTGATGGTATTCGGGGGGCATAATACTTGATTTGTAGTGGGCCTGATTGGTGTGGTGTCGCTGGAAATCCGGGCTTCTCTTTGGCTCTCCTTTCTTACTGTGGATAGGTCTCCTTCATCTTTTTCCTAAACCACTTAACAAATGAGGAATATCCTCTTCCAATGAAAGGCGCTATGGGAATTCGCCAGAATGACGAGTGCCCTGTTTGCCACGGCGTTGGTTATGTTGAAGGTTCGTAGTGCCAGGCGTCACTCAACCCCTGTGGGCGTTGACATCAGCGGCGGAAACTGAGGTTCCTGATTTCGGCGTGTTGAACAATCCGCTATTTTCATCGAGATTATAGCACCCACGATAATGACTATGAAACTGGATATGGTAACTTGCCCTACTGCACAGAGCGCTAGATTGTGTAATGGGCGCATAGTCACAAATGGAGGGCTGCCTCAATAGTGTTGGCTGCTAGAATGAAGAGATGTCAGAAAGTGTCAGTCTCTCACACGGGATATGAGGGCCAGATCGCCAACAACTCACCCAGAGTTAGGATGTCCTCCTTAAGAGCAAGACCATGTTGTGGAACCGAGTCGAGATGATCGCGAAGTTGTTCATAACCTGGCTCGCCAGGAGATAGCATCATGTAGCGATAGTGATTCGATTCTACTCCTTGAATTATTAATATCGCTCGCCCGCTAGACGGATAATCATGTGGCAATCTATGTCGTAATCCTCCCATCTCGATCCTTGCATTCCTGTTTACCAAACTGAATACCAAGCGACGACCTCTCTCAATTCTACCCAAGCCTTCCCCTGGCTGTACCATTTGCAGGCTGATTTCACCGGTATCGCCAGGTCTTAGACCAAAGAAATCCTGGACTTTTCCAAGGCTAAAGTGAACTTGAGATGTGCGATCGCCAGCTCCAGCTACATAACGCACAAGAACCCTTGTACCAACCACTGACGACTCAGGCTCTTCTTCGACTCTCATGGCCACTCTGCGTCGTCGCTGTGGTTCCCTTTGCCTCTGGTAGCTGATTTGAGCAATCAGTTCATTATCAATATCAGAGAGCGCACTCTGCATCGCACTAGCTTGCTGCCAGATATAATCCCATTCAGCTAACTCAGCAGGTGAAAGATTCTCAAATAAGACTGCAATCTCAGTATTACTCTCAAGGCCTCCTGGGGTCAGATTGTTCGAGCCAATTAGTACATCGCCACTTCCATCCGCTCGTTCGAATATGAACAACTTTGGGTGAAACAGACTCCCTGGTACACTGGAAAAAGCTCTGATAGAACATCTACCTTGTGATACGTCCTGAAGTCTTCTTAAACAAGAAAGAGCCTCTGCCGTAGTGACAGCATCCACGCCAACAATCCAATGTAGCTCTTTCGCCGTGTTTAAAACGAATGTATCTAATATACCACCCGGTTCTGCACCTATCCTCAATAACCCATCTAGTGTTACAAAGGCAACCAATGCTCTACATCGAACAATTGAATCATCATGCAAAAGATTCAATAGAACAGATTGAAAGGGCTCTGTTGAGCCAAGACGTTGACCTATGATTCGCAAAAGAGACACCTCCCTCTTTATCGGTGTGATTTCAGTTTACCATAGACTCTCTGAAACGCCAAAATGGGAGGAATTTGTGAACTCCGAGGATCTATTTAGCAAGTGCGGATAAAATGATAAACTGGCGTATATGCTAAGTAAGCATCTCAGCTTTGTTGGGAGGCATTATATTAGCCAATTTCTTTGCTTTAGCGTTTGCAATCACTTTGCCTGAAGGCTTGGCAAATATTAGTATGTGCTCGTGGACATTTTTGAAGTAAAAGTTTGGAGGGTACGGATAGCTACCAAAAATAGGTCGTTGCTTGCCCCAAGATCCCCATTTTCCCCCTGTGTGATCCTTGGACCAGATGATTTCGTTAATCATCAAAAAGCCGATATCACGTAGCTGCATGATTAAGTCTGCTGGAAGCGGAAAAGTTAGCAGACCCTGATCGGTATATTGATTAACATTTGCGGTGACAATGCACAACTTCCTGCCCGGAATCAGAATTCTGTAACACTCTTCAAACACAGATCGAATCTCATTGAAAAATTCGTAATAGCCCTCAATATTTCCTAGATTCTCAGTTTGAGGTCCATAATCTGCCTTATTCCAGTAAGGTGGACTAGTGACCACCAATCCAATAGAATTATTATGGATAAAATCCAAATTTCTACTGTCTTTACATCGCAATACTAATAAATCATCGTCCACGCTAGGAAGGCGCTCCTTCATTATCCTCACATACTCAGGGTTTTCGTCTACGCATATGGCACGACGACCAAGACGCAATGCGGCAACTGCTGTAGTTCCCAAGCCAGCGAAAGGATCAAGAACTATCTCACCCACAAACGTGAATAGCTTTATAAGACGGTATGGAATCTCTAAAGGAAATACAGCGGGGTGGTCAGGATCACTGGTATTTGCAATGTGCCACACATTTTTTGTGTATTCTCGCCACTCGTCCTTGCTTAGCCTACTAAGTTCTTTGGTTGAATTAATATTCGTCGTTTCACCCACGCTGGCTCTCCTTATTTCCTAGTCTTCTGAGTGCTGGATTGGTTTGGATCTCGTCGTATCTTCCCGCCACTATATTCTCCATAACAAATCTCTTAAGAAATGAAACGCAATTATTCGGCAGGCCGTGACTTCCCAGCAGAATACTGTCGATAGTGTCTAACTCGTGCTCACACGCATATGGATAGTAGCTTACCGTCCGTTTTCCTTTATTAATGCTCTCGACCGGATGTTTGAGCATTCCAATCCACATCCTCTCCGCCAAAAACACTAGTTGCTCAAAAGAATGTTCACTGAGAGCGTACGGATGGAATGGCAGCCGATCTATGAACTCTTTGGTTACATGAAAACCGTCTCCTTCTACACGCCACAGCCAGTATGCGATACGGCTGACAAGGCATGCAAAGACGAACCAAGCATACTTTTCATCTATGCAATCAAGAGCTCGCAGAGAAGGACGCATATCTTGTCTCAGATTATGATCGAAAGAGTCAGATAGAACACGAAAAATGGGTATCCAGTTGTAGGCGGTCGAATTATAGAACACCAATTTTCCATCCCGGCGCTCGAAGACACCTGCATTATGGGCTTGGCCATACAGTGACGATAGTTTATTATTTTCCTTGCGTACTTGGTAGTATAGACCAACCTCAAAATCACTGCCGAGCTTAGGAATGAACTCGTGTATTGAAATCCCAATCAAAGGTGTGTAATCTATTTGGTTGAACAATGTCTTTCTGTTGCGACTGTTCCATCGCAAGAGCGGTCCGGTCAATATATTGTGAACGTCGGTGTTCAAGTCTTTGCTCCATAGAACGACGGCATTTCTGGTTTTAACGCTATCTCCGAATAACGAATCTGGTGTTCGATCAAAAAAGGCAAAACGCCAGGTGCCCGGTTTTTCTTCGATCGCTTTTCTTAGATGACGAATAGACGGTGAACTACCATATGCAATTGACAACGGTACAACCATTCCTGCTGATGACAACTTAGACCCAGTCTGTTGCCACATCATCTCAACAAAGAGCGGGTAACAACTTGACGACTTCTTGTTCGGTGAAGAGGGAGCAGTCCTAAAATTTGCAGCCCTTACACCGGTGTAGGAATCCCAAGGCAGCCGTGAATATGGTGGGTTTCCTATAACAACCGAGAACCCGTCGGAACGTTCAGGGAAGCTATCCTCGAGCTTTGACGGTTTTCCTACTGTAGGCTCCAAACATGTTGATGACAAATAAGAGCTATGCCGCGACTCGCTAGCAGCTGTGTTCCTCTTATGAAGAGACTCAAGGTTCTCAGAAGTTGACGACATCGTCAATTCAGCGCGAATCTGCGCGCGTAACCTGGCTTTTGAGAATGAGTCGTCCGATCTGGTTTGGTCGCGAACAACCAATGTCGAGTCAACAACAGCAAGATTTCCACGAATCGCTTGCCAGATCCTCCAAGGCGATAGGCCTTCTTGCTTCAGGTCGTTCAGACAATGACCCACTAAAATGAAGCTACAGGATTGGATAGCTTGAGGACTCACATCCATTCCATAGAGACATTTCACTAAATCCCAAGTACTGTGTTTAGTTCCCCAGGTTTTCTTCATCGCGTCTAGAGCCGAACGCAGGAATATTCCGGTCCCACATGCAGGGTCTAGAACTGCAAATGTACCTTCGGCCATCTCAATCGGAAATGCTTTTCTATGGTGTCCAAGGGTTTGACCAATGATGAAATCAGCTAGGTCGGTAGGCGTATAGACAACGCCCATCCTCCGTTTCATGGCTCTTAAGGATTGCTTATCAGGTATGCTCCCGTTCGTTGTTACATTATCAAAAAGTTCTAGAATGTATGGGAGTAGATTAAGAAAATTAACATCGAAGGACAAATCTTCTAGCTCCTTTGTGCACTCGGGAGGGATCCAATCAGTTTCAGAAAGAAGTAGGCCTGGAACAAAGCCCTTAGTGTCTCCTACAAACCAGCACTCGGCATCTTCGAAAGAGATTGTTTTAATGTCCGGATTGGCAGCTCGGCACAACATCCATTCACACAGGATAGCCGAGATGCATAACTTCAGTTCTGTTTCTGGAGCAATCGGCATCATGTCCAATGATGGCACGACGGGGAAGAATGTCTTACGGTATCGTTGCCAAAGATCAATCTGCCGGTTTTTTACCAACGCATTCTTAACTAATGTACCGAAAACCAAGGAGAGTGGCTCTATCCAACGACGTGCAGATGAAAATATCGTACGCCCAGCGGCTGGGATAGACAGGCGCTCTAATTCCCAATCTTTTGTGGATGCAGATATTCTCCAATTCATCAACATACTCCAATAAAGGCTGTCACGATTATTCCAAAATACCTTACAGGAACATCCTAGTCTGCTCTGAAAGGAGAACTTGTGGTTCTACTCCCAGTGCCCACGCAAGTTGCCGGACAGTTCTTGGCATTGCCCGTCTTGATCTACCATTTTCTAGCCGATAGATTGTGCTTTCATCGACACCAGCAATCTCGGCTAGATCTTTTCTAGATAGGGCATTTTGCTCGCGAAGTCGACGTAGTTGTCCATTCATCTCTCTGGCTACCTAATTTTCTATAAGTTTAACACATAGGCATTATTTATGCAACTAGTATGCAGTTCCTATGCATTTTTCTAGGTTAATAGCACCTAGTACAACTACCCCAATCATATACCAATCGTATAGAGGGAATGCTTTGCCAAAACATGGTCTTGCAAGAGTGAAGTTAATGCTGCTAAGACTCTACTCCAGGCCACCAATTTGACCCGTCAGAACTCTGAAATCGTGCCGTGTTATGCTTCTTGTTGCCTGCACGAACCAAGCCCAAGACTTATTCAGGTCTCTGCCCTGAAACTCGTCCAGCCTGTTCCTTAAGGAAGTATCAATAACGATGGGCGTATCCAAGTAGAGTTGTGTTTCCTCTAGCTCGAATACCCAATTATATTTGTCAGAGTCTCCTACCGCTGGGTGTGATCTCCTTTCTGGATTTGTGACAATTCTAGCATGAGCAACAACACCGTTAGTAGTAGCATAAAAGCATATCCAGTCTCCACGTTTGATACGTCTCCTGCCCGGCGTCCTTTCACTAATAGCATAGATATGCTCTCTGCCAACCAGAGAGCTTATAATATCCTCAGCGGCTTGCTCCTCGTCAGACTTAACAGGCGTTATCCAGTACGCTACCTCACTGTCGGCTTTTGCCGATACAGGTTCCTCGATTATCTCTGGTGACAACTCAGCCTTTCCTTGAGCAACAAGCCGTGCCATCAAGTCAATCACTTGATCTACCATTGGTCCGGAAGGCCGAAGAATACTTAGTATGTCGTCATGATTGATGTCGTACTCATTCATTAGCTCCGCTAGAGAAAGCAGGGAGTCTACAGAGATTATTCGAAGCTCGTGCGTTCTCTTTTCTGCTATGATTGCATCCTCGAGTTGCCGAAGATCTGGGTCGAGTCGCCCAATGACATAAAGCCCCAATGCGTGTGGTCGATCTGGAATCTCCCGTTGACTTACCAACTCACTAATATATCCGTCGAGAGTAGAGGTTTTAATCGCATAGGCCTCTGTTGTCTTGACTTCCACAACGATATGAGATCCTTTTGGAGATTTCCAGTGCCCATCGAAGCCTACTTTACCCTGCACTCCGTGGTACCGACCGAACGTAACCTCGAAACCCAAAAAGTGCCCCAGATGGTTCACCAGATCTTGAAGTGCTCGATTATACTGGTCACCAGAGTTAATGAGACACTCCTGTATATAGTCACGAATCTGTCCAACTTCTTGCACGTTCTCTTCTAGAAAAAGCCGGAACCTCTCTCGAGGCGTCTCATGTCCTTGTGTATCGTCAAGCTTACCTACCAACTTTAATATTTGGGTAAGAGTAACGCTCATTTCAACACCTCATTAGGCATAGTTTCACAGAACAATATCCTTCCATTTCAATCACAACCCTCCGAGCGAGTGGGGGCATAAACGCTCTTACTAGAAATGGTCAACTTCACACTTCCGCCCTTATTTTACCCACCTCGTTATCGCAAAGCAAGAGAAGTAAAGTTCTTCTCCTGCTTCCCTACTGACCGCCCGCGATTAGAATGGTTGCTGAATTTCGCTGCTGGGCTATTCACTAAGGAGGTAATTGACACGCTTAGTTGAAACAATGGGCATATTTGTGTAAAAATGGCGATGTTGTGAAAAGACTTCGGTTAGTAATCTTCGCTTCGCTCGATTCCTGAAATGAACGGGGGACTTATGGTCAGTTGCTCCTGAGATGTATCAGGAGGGGTGAAAGAAATGGCAAATTTGGTTCTGACGGTAAAGGGGGTGCTGGGGACAATATCCTTGGGATCTTTTGTGACTATAATTGATAGTTCCTTTGAGATTTTAAAAGACTTGGATACTGCAATCTCTAGACAACCACAGGGCAGCTTGGATTGGGTGATCAAGAATATATACCCTGGCAGTATTGGCATAGAAATCAAATCTTCGGCAAGAGACCCCGAAGTAGACCATGGGACAAAGGTAGCTGGGGCATACGCTGATGGAATAGAGATTATTCGTAGGGAAGGTATAACTCCACCGTATTTCTCTGATAATTGCCTTAGGCTGGTAGGGAAGGTAGCTGGGGTTTTGGGTCGGGATGGTGCGGATACACTAGAGGTTCTTGACGTTACCAGTAATAAATCCACACAGCTCAATGCAGCAATCGCAACAACCACCAAGCAACTTATGGGCTCTAGCTACGAATCCTTTGGCTCTGTTGAGGGCACACTTGAGATGATTTCCATACATAAACCAGCTCGTTTCAATGTTTACCACAGTATAAGTCTACATGCGGTGCGGTGTAACCTTCGGGTGGAGGAGACAGAAAAGGTAAAAAGTGCCTTAGGGCGTAGAGTAGTGGCCTCTGGCCTGGTCTCTTATAATGCAAAGGATGAGCCCAAAAGTGTTACGGTGGAGGAACTGGAAGTTATTCCTAGAGAAGAAGAACTGCCCACCATAGAGAAATTCATAGGCTCTGACCCTAATTACACTGGGGATATGAGTACCGAGGAGTATATCCGGAGTATAAGAAGTGGCTAACCCTCAAAAGATATATTGGGATTCTTCAGTGTGGATTGCCCTCATAAAAGGTGAAAATGTAAAGGGTGTTGACCGATGTAGAGTTCCCAAGATGATTTTGGAAGATGCAAGTGACGGCAAGGTAACGATATTCATTTCTAGGCTTGCGATAGCCGAAGTTCATAAAAAGAGAAACTATCCGGGTCTAACGAGAGGGGAGGATGATAAGATACAGGCAGATTTCTTCAATCATGAGTATATCAAGAAAATAGACGTTGATAGCTGGGTAGCACAGCGCGCAAGAGAGATAGCTTGGAACTATAACTTGAAACCAAATGACGCAATTCACGTGGCAAGTGCGGTCAAGGTCGGCGCGGAAATCCTACACCATTGGGATGGGGATTTCGGAAACGTGCCGGCAGATGTAATGCCTAGCGGAGAACCGATTGACTGGGAAAGGCAAGCAACATTTCTTTCCTAGAATGTTACTTGCCTTCAAGAGGTAGTTACCCTATTTTTTACCTAGGCCGTTTCTTTCCGCTGGCAAAGGCTACCAGGTGACGATATTCTTTAGCATCCAGGGTCACCTGGCTGGCCTGGTTGCCCTTGGTCTGAACGACCTGAATTAACCTTTTGCCTTTGCCAATGCTAGGAATGAATCCCTATCACATTCGACATTGCACACTTCGTCAGATTGGTGACTATGGATTCTAGGTGGCGTCCTCTTCCTCATCGTCTGCCTCAAACGCAGCACGCAAAGACACACCTATCTCGTTTAGAAGATAACCTGTCTCACCTCTCTCTTTCCTTTAACCATTCTGCAATAGCTTCGCGAATAATCTCACCTTTCGGTCTGCCCTCTTGGCGAGCTATTTTTTCTAGGCTCTCGTTGATGTGCGGGCTTACTTCAATATTCAAGATAGATGTACTTGATGGTGAGGTGGTAATTGTGCCGCCTTGAGTTACTTCAGATGTTTCCCCTTTAATGAGCTTCTCGAGGTGTAATTCCTGTTCTCTATCTATATAACGAAAACGGCCCTGACGCCACTCTGCACGAACCAACTGCTTATCAGATAGGCCTGATACCCATTCTTTCTTCGGCAACTGTTCAAAAGGCTCAAAGTGGATGAATTTATAGCCGTCTTCAAAGTCCTCACCGGTCTGCATTGGCTCCGAATCTACGTCGACCACTCTGGTAGTGCCCCAGATTGTATAGTCACCCGCAAAATGCTTGTAGACAAAGAATACCTTCATCCCTTTGTAAGCTCGGGCAAAGGTATTACCTTTGGGATAACACCCCCACTTAAAATCGGTGCAGATGTAGCGCTCCCAGCAATTACCAGAGCAGATTTTATCGTCTCGCTTTGGTGGTATAATATGCACAAGTGGATAAAAGCACGGCTCACATTCCGGGTCTTCCCTAGGCTTAATGCAAGGCGCTTTCCAACCTTGATTATTGTACATGCACCTTATAACCATACCTGTTTCTTCCATTTAGCCCTCCTTTATCGAGTGATACACTATAGTTTATCAAAAGATTATCATAAGTTTCAAGTTTTGTCAAGAGGTCAACGAAGAGTGGAATGCACACTCCTGATCATACAACCCGCCATGTTGCGCTCCATTTTTGACAGCGACGCAAGATAAGGCTAGACTTAGATCACCAGACAATGAAAATGGTCAACCGCATGTAGCAAGCAAAAAGTGACCTTGGCACCAATATTGAACTATGAGGGGGAACATGGATGCCACAGAAGCATTCTGTAGGGGTCACTATGAACATGTAAATCTCATCGCTGACCCTATCTATCGGTATATCCCGTTCACAAAACGGCTTGAATCGGGAATTAGTGCGGCTGTCGAAGAGGACCTTATCGATTCAAGTTGGCTTCAACGTCTGCGCCGTATCCATCAACTTCAGGCAGCTTGGTGGGTATTCCCGGGGGGCGAACATACTCGGTTTCAGCATAGTCTCGGGACAATGCATATGGCTGGTGAGTTTGTGGGTCACCTCTATGATTCCCTTGAAGCAGTCTGCAAGGCGGGTATTCCGAGCCGAGCCAAGGTAGTGGAGACAGCCAGGATCGCTGGCCTCTTGCACGATGTTGGTCATGGGCCTTTTGGACATTTCTTCGACGAGTACTACTTGGGCAAAAAATGGAACATTACCCACGAGACGGTCGGGCAGAGAATTATCACCGGGCCACTGCGCACTCTAATTGAGAGTGTCGGTACAGGTTTGGAGGGTGATTTTGAGCCTGGCGAGAGCCTGAGTGCTGAAGATATCGCTTGGCTAATTAAGAAGCCACAGGGGACCGAAGAGGAGGGAAGAGATCTATGGTTAAGACTACTTAGGTCGATTTTTTGCGGGCTATACACTGCCGATAGTATGGACTACGTATGCAGAGATGCCTACATGACAGGCGTGTCGATTGACCCGGTGGACACGAGCAGGCTGATATATTACACCCACTTCCGGCAAACGGATTCGGAATGTTCGATGGTTTTGCACTTGCATGGCGTTAGCGCTCTAGAACGCTTCCTCCAAGCCAGGTTCTACATGTACGACAACATATATGCCCACCGAACAGTCCGCGCCATTGAATTGGAAATGCGAGATGTTTTTCAGGAGACTGTTGACAAACTTCTAGGAGGAAATCCCGTTGACGACTTAGAGACATACCTTACATTCGATGAGTGGAGTTTGATTGACGGAGTCAGCAAGTGGGCGAAGGACCCTGGTGACCAGCTTGGACAATGTTGGAAACGTATCCGCGAGAGAAACCCTCGATGGAAAAGAGTTTTTGAAATGCGTTCTCAGCTCGAACGACCGCATCCAATGACAAGAATGTGGAGTGAAGATGAATTGCAGAGGGAGATCTGGAATCAGCTTACTCCCGAATTGCAGCAAGAAGTCCATTCTGAGGACATCAGGGTTGACATAGCCAGTCTCCATCCACGGCCTGAAAACCCATATTTAGGCGAATACGCGTTGGAGATTTATGACCCGATGGCAAAGAAAACCGTAACAGAGCCCTGGCAAAGAATAATGACGGCGATCCCTTCAAAAACTTTCATTGTTAGGGTTTTTGCCACATCAAAAAACCATGCGCAGGAAATCAATGAAGCAGCAACTAATGTGCTCTCAAGAGACGCGAGCCCACGACACTTCCCAACCAATATTTAGCCAAAATGAGATGAAATGAATCAGTATATTATTCATTTTGCACATAATAGTAGTCGGAAAAACAGATATATAGATTGATAGACGAGATGGAACATAGTCCAGAAAAAGCTAAGGATATTCTCCGCAAGCTTGATGCGCATACGTTAGAGCGAAGGGCCGAAAGGCAATCTAAGGTGCCGATAACAACTTTCTATGGGAATATACCAAGTAGGGTGTTCTATCTTTTTGGTGAAGCTGATTCCTGCTTCATAAATGGAGAGTATAACGGCTGCACCGCAGTGCTTGCTACCGCTGTTGAATATTCTTTAAAGAAGCTACTCAACAACAAATCAAAATTGGAAACTCTTATTAGCCTAGCGACAGAGCGAGGTATTATTGATGAGCAAGATGCTGAAGTGTTAGATTTGCTCAGGCAATATCGCAACAACGTTTTACATAGCGACTTAACCAAACTCGCAGAGGGGATTGTCCTCAGACAGCAAAAGGCAGTTGTGACTGAGAAGGGTATAGTACCAGTGTCTGAGTGGACGGAGGTTAAACCGGAGGACGAAACAATGAAAGATGTTGCTAGCGCTCTCACTGCTGAGACAGTAGTAGAAAAACTAATCCAGAGTGTTAGTAGCGTTCTGTGTAAGTTATATAATGGGACAACAGAGTAAGGTCGTAAAATCCATAAATGCACATTTCATCGTATTGTTGGAGCCTGCCGGCGGCAAGAGGCATATCGTCTTTCAAAAGTTCCTCGTCTCATTAGACAACCTCTAACCTTCCACTGATGCTGCCTCCTCCTCCAACGTTGTAATTACATTCCACACGGACAGGGATTCTCCCTCTCACATTCGACATTGCACAGTCCGTCATGATGCGCAATTAAGCGATTCGGAAGAATTCTATTTGAGGCTCAGGTACTTACTGCTTTCTTACCTATAACCTCATGTTTTTCACGCCACTTGCGGACAGCCTCAGTTACTTCGTCAACGTGGTCACAAATCCTTAACAGGTCAAAGTCCTCCTCGGAAATGAACCCTCTGGACAATGCCGAATCGCGAAGCCAGTGCAAGAATCCTTTCCAATACATGCTATCAAACAGCACCACCGGAAAAGGCTTTACCTTGTGGGTTTGTATAAGTGTTAATAACTCGGTCACCTCATCGAGCGTCCCTAAGCCCCCGGGCATTATGATAAAGGCAGAGGCATACTTGACCAGCATTATTTTGCGAACAAAGAAATGATTAAATGTTATTGACTTCGTGGCATAGGCGTTGGAAGCCTGCTCTTCAGGTAGCTGGATGTTAATGCCGACCGAGGTGACGCCAGCTTCCATGGCACCCTTATTAGCTGCCTCCATCACACCAGGGCCACCCCCGGTTATAATGGAAAAGCCCATCTCTCCCAGCCGGCGAGCTATTTCCTCGGTCTGTTTATAAAGCTCATCACCCTCCTGAATTCGAGCCGAACCGTATATGCTCACTGCTGGCGTGACGTTGGCAAGCCTGTCAAACCCCTCAACCAGTTCACCAATTATGCGGAACAGCCGCCAGGATTCTTCCTTTGCCAGTTCATTTATCTCGTACTCATAGGCCATCGTTTACCTCCCAGGTTACAAATATATAAAACTCAGTCCTAATCCAGAAGAACTTGCTCCCGATATGCGGGTACTGACACCTTCCAACGCATTTTATCCGCTACGTAATTGGAAAAGCGATTAGCTACCTCAAGCTCGCCATGGGTGACAAACAGCTGTTTGGGTGCTTTTTCAAGGGCAGAGAGCCACCTCATAAGCTCATCCCTATCAGCGTGTGCTGATAAACCGGTTAACTGGGCTATTCTTGCTTGAACGGGGTGAACCTGCCCCAGTATTCGTACCTCCCTGGCACCATCAACAATCTGCCTCCCCAGGGTACCACTTGCCTGGTACCCAACAAATAGAATGGTGCTCTCCGGGCGGGAGATATTTGCCACAAGATGGTGCTTTATTCGACCTCCGGTGCACATCCCTGAGCCGGCTATTATTATGGCCGTTCCCAGAATACGATTAATTGCTTTTGAGTCGTCTACCGTATTGACCATCTTAAGACTGGGAAAATCAAAGGGTGACTTGTTACGCTCTATCAGTCTGGTCATTTCCCGGTCATATAGTTCCGGGTGGGCCTCAAATACCTCGGTGATGTTTATTGCCATTGGGCTATTGAGAAATACAAGCAAGTGAGGTATGCGGTTACTAATCAGCAGTTGATTAAGATGGTATAGTACTTCCTGGGCTCGCTCGAGGGCAAAGCTAGGGATAACTACATTTCCACCGGCATTACATGTTGAGTTTATGATTTCAGCCAGACTACCAGCTACATCTTCCGGGTCCCCGTGTAGTCTGTCCCCATAGGTGGATTCCACTATCACATAGTCTGCCTGGCTGAACAAGGACGGGTTTCGCAATATCGGTATGTTCCATCTACCGACATCCCCGGAGAAGAGAATGGTCCTTTCCTCTCCATCTTGCCTCGCTGTAATCTTTATCATCGATGAACCTAATACATGCCCGGCATCGTGGAAGCTGGCTTCAAGTCCATCACTAATTCTAACCGGTTCTTCATATTTTACCGAACGTGAAAAAAGCGGAAACACAGCCTCAGCATCTTCAGCAGTATAGAGTGGAATTTCAGGGTAAGGTCCTCTCCTCCCCTCACGCTGGTGCCTTTTCATCTTGAATTCGGCATCTTCCTGCTGCAATTTCCCAGCGTCCAGCAGCATTATTTTAGTGATCTCGGAGGTGGCACCTGTACAGTAAATACTGCCCTGGAAGCCTTCACGAACCAGTTTCGGCAACAACCCACAGTGGTCGAGGTGAGCATGAGTCAGTAGTATGGCATCTATACTGCGAGGTGGTATTGTAAACGGCTCCCAGTTTCTGGACCTAAATTCCCTTTCCTGAAACAGCCCACAATCTACCAGGATTCTCGTACTGCCAGTATCCAATAAATAGCGGGAGCCCGTTACACTCTGGGCCGCGCCCAGGAAAGTTAGCTTGAGTTGCATTACTACTTTTCGTCCTTCGAATATAAAACGGTGCGGACATCACCCCAGTCAACACGAGTTGTTTTCTGAGTTACTCCGCCGTTCAGCTATTGCATACTTTACGTAGCAAGGCCATTGACTGTCAAGCTTGCCTGGCCGAATTTTGTCAGGCTGATCGGATTAAACATCTCATCGTATTGTCTACTCCGGAATAGCCCAGCGCTGCGATTGCTTTCCAGGATCGTACGATTTGAACCTACCTCAGCAGTCAAAACGCCAGACAGGGCTTACGTCACTTTGCCGCTAGCGAAAAAGGAAAAGACTTGGGTGTATTGTGCCCGTGCCATAACGATAGATAACTCCATGCTTATCACTATGAGTACAACCGAAACCTTTAACCTTAATGGGGACGAATGTATAATTCTGCCCACGTTTCGCCTTCGACCGAGCTTCGTATACCAGAAATGCTAAACGAGGGCCAGCGATTTGAGAAGAAAAAATGATTAAGTACCTAGAAAATAAGAATGCTGTTATTCAGAAGGTTGAGATTGATTTAACAAAAATTCCCCTCGAAAATAGACAGGATTTAGAAAGCAAGATTGCTGAAGTTCGTAGCGAATACAACAACATACTCGAGTATGATAACAAGAACAACAAGCTCGTTTACAAAACTGAAGTCTTGATTCCCAAAGTAGTAAATGACGGTAGACTCAATTTATTGATGGTGCTTGGTAATCCTGCCATTCACTCAGTGGCAAAAGGAATGTTTTTTTCTTATGAAAAAGCGCGAAGCAAAGAGGGCAAAGAAAACTGGAGAGAACATAGATTCTGGAGAGCTTTAAGAGACTGTAGGGTGTTAGCATTTTACAAGGATGTTGAAAAACCAACCCCCGAAAATATTAACGGGATAAATGAGTATAAACGGGATTGTTTATTGAATGGAAGCTACCATAGTGAGTTCAATATATTCCTTTTGCCCTACTTTTCTTTTCCCACCCCATCGTCAGGAAAATATAGTGGAGTCGACGGAATCCCCAAAATAGTCAGCAAAGATGTATTTGCGGAAATGAAACGCTCTGAATTTCAGCGATTTGAAAGGATTGTTTTATCTCATAACATTAAGAATATAATCTGTTTCCAGCAACATGCATTGAAGGAGATAGTGGAACGGACAGAATGCAGGGAAATCGATAATATAGAAGGTAATCCGGTTTATGAATTAGATGATGCCTTAAAGCATGTTCTTCTATATAAAGCAGCGCCAACAAGATCTCTCTACACTGATAAGGGTAAAAGGGTATTAGAAGCTATATTAGCTGATATTAAAAAGACAAGATAAGAATATGGGGTAAGGGCTGGATTACCTGGTAGTATTAGCTGAAATGAGGCGTTTAATAGTGTTGGTTACAGCATATTGCACAGACTCGAACCACCGACGACGAAAATTGAGAAAGGAAAGAGATGAGTACTACACAATGCAAAAACCGCCCTAACGGACGGCTTCAGTACTCCTTCTACACATGGTAGATGAGCTATTATTAGCTTAGTATATTGTGGCGATTTTGTCAATAGCTAAGTGTCGCAGGTTCCACTAAATAGCTTCGCATTCAAGTATACTACAGTGCACGATCGTTAGGTTATGCAGTCCGCCGAAAGGTTTAGGTAGGAGCGGTGTCCTCAGGCTTCGAGCGGATGCTCCTGTTGAAAATACTGGCGGGACGGGAGAGATACATAGCCGTTAAGAGAAGAAACGCAACTTATTGTATGCTCATAAGCTCAATTTCAAAGGTCAGGTCTTTCCCCGCAAGACGGTGGTTAAAATCTACTGTTATCGTCGTGTTAGTGACATTGGTTACAGTGCCTATGCTTATTCCACCATCTGGTCGAACCCCCTCCAGCTGCTGACCAACATACGGGTCCAGGCCCGGCTGAAGGTTCTCTCGATTTACTACCCGTACCTGGTCCTCATCGTATGGGCCGTAGGCCTCATCCGCTGGAATGGTAACGGTTTTCGTTTCCCCGATTTTCATCCCCAGGACAGCCTGTTCAAACCCGGGAATCATTTGACCTTGACCCAGAGTAAACTCCAGAGGTTCACGTCCCACCGATGTATCAAATACAGTGCCGTTTTCCAGTGTTCCGGTATAATCCACCTGGACAACGTCGCCATTCTTCGCTTGTGCCGCATTCTGGTCTGCGTTACATCCTGGTATTAGTATTGCTCCCAGTAGAAAAACTCCCAGTAAAATAATATGGCTGTGTTTCACCACACTTACCTCCAATTTCTATAGATGCTGTTTAATTTTGATTTTGCGTTCGTTTTTAAGCATTTCAACAACCTTAAATTCTAAATCCTAATTTCTAAGCTCTAAACAAATTCTAAATTCCAAATTCAAATACCAAAACTCGTTTTGTTTTGGATTTTTGTCATTCGTGCTTTGGTATTGTTTAGTATTTCGTATTTAGTGCTTAGGATTTTCACTTTCATCTTTTTGTAGTTGCCTGATTCATCAGGCGCATTTGCCCAATAAATTGGGCAACTACATTTCTAAACATACTCCTATATTTAGCTCCGGCACAACAGGCCAATGAGCTATATGCACATCCCGGCTATTCTACATCAGGTATTGCATTCATTTTACACCTCCCATTCGCTGGCTAACAATAGTGCTATAGAATATTAAACCGGCCAGTCTCTAGGTAAATTGGACAGTAACATTCACCACTTACATGATGAGAGGCTCACAACCGTGAAAGCTATACTGTCGGTAGTTGTGCCGCCATTACTATCAGACACCGTTATCGTGACAGTAAGTGGTGAAATACCTTCGGTTGACCAGCCAGGTGCGGTAAAAGTAACTGTAGCGCCCTTTCCAGAGATGCTACTTCCATCAGTTGACCATTCATAGAATAGCTCATCGCCGTCTGGATCCGAAGCAGTGCACTTAATTTCATAACTTATACCCTTCCCAACTTTGTAGTATCCCTCAGATATTTTCGCCAAGTATTTCTGTTCGTATATGTGTTTGGCAGTAACAATTAAGTTCTTAATAATTGGTAGCTTGTTGAACGCTACTTTGATAGACAATGATGCTGAGCCTTCGCCTCCGAACTCATCTGTAACCACCACCGTAATGGTATAATTGCCTATGTCTTCAGGAGCAACCCAGGTGACGGTATCTCCTTTGCCTGTGATATTGCCCCCACTGGCTAACCATTCATAGCTTAAGCTATCGTTATCCGGGTCTGAAGCTTCGCAGCTGATCGTGCAATTCCCTGAAGGCATAATCCATTCCTCACTGGCTTTCAAATCAACGATTTCTGGACAATGATTCTCTCTTGCAGCAATGGTGACCGATTGTGTAGCCCAATTACCATCTCCATCAGTCACATTGACCGAGACAATGTATTCGCCACCCTCATCGGGAGCAATCCAGGTGGTTGTGGCTCCCTCACCCGAGATGCTCCCCCCACTAGCATGCCACTCATAGTCTAGCTCGCCACCCTCGGGGTCTGAAGCAACACACTCAACCTGGCAACTCTCTAGAGTAAGAACCAACTCTCGCTCAGCTTGCAAGCTGGTAATAACTGGAGGCTGGTTGGGTGGGGCACAACCGCTTATGAAGAGGATAGTGACGGCTAAAACGGTTAAGCTAGTTATCCATTTTGTTCGGTTCACCTAATGAGTTATCGCACTCCTGCAGTAATACATACAGCCAATGAGCTATATGCACATCCTGGCTATTCTACGTCAAGTATTGCATTCATTCTACACCTCCCATTCGCTGGCTAACAATAGTGCTATGGAATATCAAACCGGCTGCCCACGCATCAGCGTTGTACTTTATTAAATTGGATACCGTGCAAAACCCAAAAAACGGTTTACTTTTGTTCATTTGCGGGAGTAGTATAAATTGACATTGATAAATCAGGAGGTAGAGAAATGGCAGAATCAAGGGAAATAGCAAGAGAGCATGATTCTCTCACAGGTCGCGAAAATGCCAGCCTTTATTACCAATACTGGAAAGTGGAAAAGCCCAGAGCAATTCTAATAATAGTACACGGATTTGGTGAGCATACGGATAGATACGATCACGTTGCCAGGCATTTCTGCCAGCACGGCATAAGTTGTTATGCCATCGAGCATAGAGGGCATGGAAGGTCTGCAGGACCAAGGTGGAACGTGGAGGACTTCGACTACTTCGTTGAGGATTTACATAAGTTCATCGGCGTGGTTAAAGAAAAGGAAGGGAAAAACAAATATTTTATGCTGGGGCACAGTTTAGGTGGCGAAATAGCCCTGAAGTATGCGCTTGTTCATCCGGAGGATATAGATGCGCTCTTTGTCTCTGGCCCCGCTGTAGGTCAAAAGGAGATGCCGCTCGCCGTGCTGAGGGACGTAGTTCCCTCGATAGCTACATTGGCAAAGGAATCACCCGACATGGCCACACCAGGAGCAGAGCCAATAGATCCAAAGTATCTAAATCATGATGAAGATAATACCAAAGCCTATGCAGACGACCCTTTAGTCTGTCATGAAGCCATGAAAGTAAGATTCGCATTTGAAGCCGGTAAGAATATAATCTGGCTGCAAGACCATGCTCATGAATTAAACGTTCCGTGCTTATTCTTACAGGGAAGCGAAGATAGCCTGGTAGACCCAGACGCCACCGTAGATTTCTATAATAAAGTTAAGGAAGAAGATAAGAAGCTCATAGTCTACGAAGGTTTCTATCATGAAATCTTCAACGAGCCAGAATCGTTTCAGGGCGGGAAGAAGAGGTATTTCAGCGATGTTGACGAGTGGCTCCTTCCGAGGATTTAAGCGGTCTCACCCGGGATATAGATATCTTCCGGAGATGGCACAGAGCCAGAAGCCAGGTTAAACAGAAGTCACAATTGTTGAGAGCTGATTTACACCTGGACCGACTATCGCCTTACTCGATTGAAGTCTTAGTCTAGCTCATATTGCGTCTATATGTCTGCATGTGCTAGAATAAGACAAGCCTGAGTGATGACGCTGGACTTAACTATAGGAGGTGTACCTAATGGTAATTGCGAAGGAATGGTTCACGGTCAAGGAGGCTGCTGAGTATCTTTGTGTTTCCAAAAGAACCATCTATAAACTGACTCAAGAGGGAAGACTGCCTGCCTATCGCCTTGGCCGGGAACGTCACCGCCGCTTTAGCAAACAAGATCTGGATAAGGTGCCCCGGACCGCTGAAGATGATAAGAACCTGGAAAATGTGCTGGTGCTGACAGCAAGGGCCGACCCGGTCCTGGCAGAAATCTGGGACAACGACAAGGATGCAGCTTATGACCGAATATAGTCGCGGAGATATCGTCCTCGTCAACTTTGTCTTTTCAGATGAAACAGGGGCTAGACGGCGACCTGCCGCGATAGTAAGCTCAGACGGCTACCATCAAGGTCGTCAAGAGGTTATTATTGCTGCCGTAACCAGCAGAACGGACCGAATATTAATAGGTGACCATCACATCAGGGATTGGGAAGGTGCTGGCTTGCTCTTTCCATCGGTGGTGACCGGTGTCATAAGAACTATAAAACAAGGCATGATCAATCGTAAACTTGGAATTATGTCCAAAGCTGATATGGAGGCCGTAGATGGCAATCTCCGTGTTGCATTAGACCTAAGTTGAAAAGAGGTGCCGCAACTCATCAACGGAAACCAGTATCAAGGCTTTCTACAGTCCAGAGATATATAAGGCGTTAGAAGCTTATCAAACATATCTTGCAGTTCTTGCAGTACTTCATCAAGAGGTGGTAGCGAGTTAACCTGCTGTTGCAGGTCATTCTCCCAGTAGCGCTTCAACCCTTCGCTATAGCAATTACCTCCCACTTGACAATAGAAAGGATACTCGCTATTATTATAATCAGAATCGTTACGAAAAGCCCCCTATAAGGTTCCGTCCTTATGGGGTTCTTTTCTTTTATACTCCAGTTTCTCCCTTAAATCATTCATAAACGCAAGGTAATTCTTAGCCGTTTTTTTCAATAAACTAGAGTATTCATACATATTCGGGACCAAAACACATCGCAACTTCTCCATCTTACGCAGATAGTTAACCAATGAGTAAAAATCACCGTCGCCGGTTACGATTACCGCTTGTTGATACTCACTCAGGTCGATCATTGCCTGCAAGACCAGGTCGGCATCACAATTACCCTTAACCTTACCTTCTTTGTCCCTGAGGGTCGGTTTAAATATCAATACATAGCCACAGGACTGAAGCGAAGTGTACAGATCACTATTTCCTTCAACAAAGCCGATGAAGTAGTATGCTGTGCCAACACCATATTTCTCACTTAAATAAACTCTGAACTTCTTGAAGTCCAACTTCCAGCCCAAATGCTGTATAGCTAGATTAAGATTTTGGCTGTCGATAAAGGCATAATTGTTTTGCGGCTTCTTCATAATGATTGGGCCATCAAATATTCAGAGTTACTCGTATCGTAACCTTCATTTCTGAAACTCGTTCTCCTGGCCGCCCGTTGATTTAGCCGGGAAGGGTGACCCTCCGAAAGCGCTCGGAGGGTCACCCTTCTTCCAATCTTGCCAACTTTCCCCTTAAAATTTCGCAGAAACAAAGCGTTTCCGCTCATGTTGAGGATTTACTAAAGGCAGCCAGGAGAACCTCTGGTGCTCTCCTCGCACCATGCTATAATCTGTATGACAAATAGAGGTTGCTGTTGTGGATGATAAGAGCCTGGAAATACTCGAATTCCCCCGCATCAGGGAAATAGTGGCTGGATTTACTGCGTTTTCGGCCAGCCGCGAACTAGCCCTTGATATTCAACCACTTTCGGATTACGAACAGATTTCCTTACTGCTGAGACAGTCAGCTGAGGCGCGTCGTCTTCTTTCACTGGAGCCTGATTTTTCTATCGGAACAGTTTTCGATATTCGACAGGCAGTAGCGCTGACAGCACAGGGCAAAATCCTTGAGCCTCGAACTCTCATAGAAATCCGACAAACTGTAGCTGCTATGTCCCAGTTGCGCAGCACTCTGGGAAAGTTGTCAGAAAAACTACCGTTGCTGTGGAATATCGCCGACGGCGTTGTGGAACTCCACCAGCTCGAGAAAGATATCGCCAAGTGCATCGCACCAAGCGGGGAATTGCTGGATTCTGCCTCGCCCACGCTGGCTGCAGTCAGGCACCAGTGGAAAGAGGTACGCCAGCAGTTGCTACAGAGTCTGGAAGCGATAATAAGGTCACCCAGGAGGCGCAGGATAATCCAGGAGCCCATTATCACCGAGCGCGAGGGAAGATATGTTATTCCAATAAAGGTTGAATTTCGCAGAGAAATAAAAGGTATTGTTCACAGTGTGTCCAGTACTGGAGCCACCCTGTTTGTTGAACCATGGGCGGCTGTAGAGCAGGGGAACACACTTCGAGAGCTTGTGATGGAAGAAGCGCGTGAAGTAGAGAGGATTCTTAAAAACCTCAGTGCTGCAGTGGGAATACACGAGGCAGAGCTCTGTCACAGCATAGCTCTGGTCGCCGAGTTGGACCTGGCGCTGGCCAAGGCAAGGTATGCCATTGAGGCCAGGGCTACTGAACCCATGCTCACTACTTTCAGCGGAAACGGGGAAATACCCGCGGAAGAACAAGTTGACATAATCACACTCGTCGAAGCCAGGCACCCCTTACTTATGAAAAAAGCAGTGCCACTTTCTGTGGAGATAGGGCGGGATTTCTCTATCCTTGTAATTACCGGACCTAATACCGGTGGCAAGACAGTAGCACTTAAGACGATTGGACTTCTCAGCTTGATGACCCAGGCTGGCATCCCTATCCCTGCTGCAGCGGAAAGCCGCATCCCGGTCTTTGATGGGATATTCGCTGATATCGGTGACGAGCAGAGCATCGAACAAACACTTTCCTCATTCAGCTGGCACATAGGGAACATTATACGCATCATCAACGGGGTTACGGAAAGGAGTCTGGTGCTTCTTGATGAGTTGGGTACGAGCACCGACCCCGCCGAAGGGTCTGCCTTAGCTCGCTCTATCCTGCACCACTTGTTATCGCGAAGAACGATGATCGTAGCTACCACACACTTCAGTGACCTCAAGGCGTTCGCACACACAACCCCGGGGCTGCAAAACGCTTCGCTTGACTTTGACCCTGTTACACTGGCGCCGACCTATCATCTGACTATGGGCGTCCCCGGCGGGAGTAATGCCCTGGCTACTGCCTCTCGTCTGGGCTTACCCATCAAGATTATCAACGACGCCAGAGGCATGTTATCGAAAGGCGCTCAGGAAATGGAAACCATGCTCGCCGATTTGATTAGAGGAAAACAAGCAGTTGAGACCACCCGCCGTGACTTAGAAAGGAAGAGAGATGAAGCGGAGCAACATAACACGGAATTAAAGGCTGAGCTTCGACTGCTAAAAACGGAAGAACGAAAGGTCATTCAAGAGGCTCGGGATAAAGTTGCTCGTGAAGCTGCCAGGTTACAAAAGGAAATTCGTCGTGCGGCGTCCGAATTACGCAAGGAGAAATCGGAGCTTGCCCTTGAGCAAGCCAGAGAGGCGATGGCTGCCGTGCCGGAGCAACTAAAGAGCGAAATCTGGCAGCCGAAGGTAGATGTAAAGAAGGGTGAAGAGGTAATAGATGAGAGCAGCATCTCTGTTGGTGATACGGTTCGGTTAAAAGAAGTGGATTTGCAAGCAACGGTGCTCTCAGTATCACAGAAAACACGACAGATTGAAGTACAGGCCGGGCTGACCAGGCTCAGGCTCGGGCTCGACGCCGTAGAAAAGGTGGCGTCGCCACGTGGCAGCGCCACTCCAAAATTTATTCCCGTGAGGAAGCAATTGCGCGGACGTCCAGTTTCAGCGGAACTTGACCTGCGAGGAAGACGAGCCGAGGAAATAGAATGGCTGCTCAATAATTACCTCAACGACGCCAGTCTGGCTAATCTGAACGAGGTGTGTATCATTCATGGGTTCGGCACTGGCACCGTGCGCAATATCGTCAGAGAACTTCTGGCTTCCCACTCTCTAATCAAATCCTTTCGTCCCGGTGAGAAGGGAGAGGGTGGTGATGGGGTAACTATTGTTAAGCTCTAGTTGAACTTACCTCAGCAGTCAAAACGCCAGACAGGGCTTACGTCACTCTGTTACCAGGGAAATGCCAGCCGTGTACACTAATATACAAACAACCCTCGACAGTGATGCTGGCGACCACCTCAATAGCGAAACCAATTCCTATACCTGGCACGGAGGTTGGTCACAAGCTATTGTTATTTAGCACGTTAAACCACAAACGGAAGCAGTAGAGCAATAGCATAGAACAGGTTAAACCAGATAATACTGAGCACGGCAGCTATCTTTATTAAGATAACAGCCGGGAAACCCAAAACAGCCAGAGGATTGTGCCTCCAGGCCGCTTTCGAGTAACGCCACAAGTTATCGGCATCTCCACTGCTGGGGAATGCATGCATCCCTATGGATATACCCAACCAGTACAATGGGAAAGCGACCGCAGTGGAAGAAACATTTACCGCAATGGAAAATATGAGGAGGGCGATAGCCGTGTTAACGATAAACGGAGCCACACAGATTAGAAAACCAGCCCCATAGCTGTGTACCGGGCCGTGAATAACATATCCAGCAGGATTGTCCAGTCTAAAGTAGCAGGTCTTATAGACATGAACACCAGCGAGGCTGCAGAAAAGCCTGTGTCCTGCCTCATGGACTATGACACCTGGGAATGTCAATATGGCAATTAGCGTTCCGGGGATAAAAAGCATAGCCCAGATTCCTTGTTACCTGACATAACCTCTTTAGAACCTCAGCTGCCCCTTGAGGTTCAAGAAGCGGGGTAAGCCTCCCAGACTACCTAGCTCCTTTGCGATTGTCTGGTAATTAGTTTCTCCTGTCAGCAGACGACAGCCAGCCTTCCACACCCTTTCATCTCGGTCGAGAAGCCCGAAAAGTTTCAATGGAAGATGAGCCAATACCTTAGAGAATGTGTAGGCTATTTTCATATCGGATATTATCTTTTCTTCTACGCAGCGGCGGTACTCTTCCAGTGCCTGTTCATCTCCATTTAGAAATTTCTGAATCGCTGGCGCGGCAAGTTGAGCACTCAAAATTGCATTGTGCAGGCCCTCCCCGGTTAGTGGATCGGCAAGAGTAGCAGCATCTCCCAGCAGTATTGCTCTGCCATGGGCAAGAGTCTGTGAACCAGTGCACATCGGCAGAATGTCTGCGGTCCATCTGTCAATAGTATAGTGGCCTAGCTGCAAAGACTGCAGAAACTCCAGGAAAAAATGCTTCAAGTTCTTTGCCTCGTCAGCAAGACATCCCATTCCGATTGAGAGATGACTGGCCTTTGGGAAGACCCAGCCATAGCCAGCAGGAATTCGTCCAATATCAATTGCCACATGGGATTTCCACCTTGCCAACTCGTTCCTGTCCACGAGCACCTCCGTCTCTATCGCTATCAGGCGCTGTTTATTGACATCTGCTCCTGCTGCCCGAGCTACTACGCTTCTCGCTCCATCCGCCCCAGCTATGATTTTACATCGCAGATTTCCTTCTACTGTAGAAACATCTACACCCTCTCTATTAAAAGCAATGCTGCGTACTTCTCTATCCTGGAGGAGGTCAACGCCAGCCTTTTCTGCTCTTTTCATTAACGCAAGGTCGAATTTCTCGCGGGTAACAGTATACATAATCGGCTCGCTGGAATAACCGTGATATGGATTCCTGTCAGAAAGAGCTATGGTAACGTCCGAAATAGCATCGTCCACCAGTCCACGCAGGTCTTCTCCGAGGAGATGGGCAGCTTTGATTGTGAGACCACCGGCGCAGCATTTGTACCTCGGGAATTTGGTTTTCTCAAGCACCAGCACTCTGATTCCCTTGCTGGCCAGTTCGTATGCTAGCGTCGCTCCTGCCGGGCCACAGCCGACGATAATCACGTCGCTCTCGGGTTTCAATTTTGGTGCTCCAGAGACCGTCACCGGATCCCAAAGGAAAAGTAGCAGGAAGAATATGGCATGTCAACATGGCTGAAGAAACAATACATCGCTTTGTTGAAAGCTGCCGGTAAGTGGAAGCACATGGTATTTCCTCGCCACTTCAGAACTTATGTTCCTACATAAACCCTGTCTATCGCCTGAATGCTATTGTGAACAGCGTGAAGGCAATCATCCCAGCAGCAATAGCGCCGAAAGAGAGTAGACCATGAACGTAGAAGGAAACATTAAGGAAGGCGCCGAGACATCCCGGGGTTGCCCCAAGAAATGATGCCAGGAAATACTGTCGCCATCGACCACCTCGAACGTTGAGAGAAAGGCGTCCTCTGGCCATGACGTTGATGTAGTCTACAAGCACCATCATGACGAAGACAAATAGCGTAATTATCAGGGCTTGTTTTAGAACTTCGGTTGCCACCGTCATCTATCTAGGCATCCGCCGGTTCACTGCCGGGATTTAGTATTGGGAGCACCTGGGTACTGTATTATTGGAAGCATGCTGCAGTTAACCTATAATATACAATAGCATGCGTGTCAAACCATTTAAGGAGGTAGCCCGTGAAGATAGCAATATCATCCGATGGTTCGAATTTGAATGCCAAGGTGGGGGACAAGTTCGGCACTTCTCAATATTTAGTCATCGTTGATCTAGAGAGCCGGGAATTTGAAGCTGTGCCAAACCCCGGTGCTTCAGGTCAACGGGGCGCTGGTATGCAGGCTATTGTGCTTGCCATTAGCAAAGATATCAAAACAGTTCTGACCGGTTACTGTAGCCCTGCTGCCTATAATCACCTTAAGGCCAATGGGATAGAGGTCTTGACTGGCCTGAGTGGTACAGTGGGGGAGATGGTGGAGAAATACAAGAAGGGCGAACTGGAAGCGGAAATGCGGGCTGGCACTGGACCCAAGTCAAGAGGGATTAAGGTTGACAAGAGTGCCTTAGTTCAGGCAACTGGAAGTTCTGCCAGACAATTTATTGCTCTGCTACCCATGCTGCTGGGAGTTGTGCTGCTCATAGGCTTGTTCAACGCGTTCGTTTCGAAACAGTTTCTGGCATCCATCTTCTCTGGCAATGTGGCACTGGACACCCTCTGGGGAGCGTGCTTCGGGAGCATCCTTTCCGGGAGCCCTATTAATAGCTATGTCATCGGGGGAGAGTTATTGAAATATGGCATCAGCCTGTTTGCTGTTACCGCTTTCATTATTACATGGGTAACCGTAGGCCTGGTGCAGATGCCCGCTGAGATAGCAGCCCTGGGCAGAAGATTTGCCTTGCTGAGAAACGGCCTCTCATTTATTCTAGCTATACCGATTGCCATTATTACAGTGCTAATTCTGAATCTTATCGGGAGTTGAGTTTCTTGAACGCAGATAGTTCTAAATCTAAGAATATAAGGCCTGCAACACGCATGATTCTTTTCCCAGCCGCAATGGTGGTAATTTACGGTGTTCTCTTTGTTGTGATGCCAGATAAGACCTCTTTGGCTCTTAAGAGTAGCGGTAACATTTTTCTCAATATGCTCATGCCCCTGGGCCTGGTCTTCGTACTCATGATATTTTTAAATCTCTTGCTAAAGCCAACGCAGATTGCAAGATTGCTTGGTAAAGGGGCTGGTATTAAGGGCATCCTATTGCCAGCGGCAGCAGGAATCGTCTCGACGGGGCCCATCTATGTCTGGTATCCCTTGCTCAAGGACCTGAGGGAAAAGGGAGCAGGAAATTCCCCGATTGGGATATTTCTATACAATAGGGCTGTCAAGCCGTTTCTATTGCCTGTCATGATCGCCTACTTCGGATGGGAATATGTGGTAATACTGACGGCGCTCACAGTTCTGGGCTCAATCGCCCTTGGATATTCCCTCAGCAACCTCATGGAGGGAGACAATAGCCTGTGAACCTGATACTATTGGGGTTTTTAGGGAAACTGGCTGCCAATTAAGCCAGTGGAGGACCACATGATATACTGGATTCGGGGGTGGGATGTGGTTATTATACCTTATGCCATGAATCTGACCCTGGTGGAGGCATTCCTTGATTCATGACAACGATGTTTGAGTTGGTAAAGAGAGCTGAAGGTGAGAAATGGATAACGTAACTGAGATCAAAGAGTGGTATAAAGAAACGCTGGCCCGGGAGGTAATCGAGTCCCTGGAGAAGAATAATATGATGGCCTTCTATGTCAAAACCGGGGAAGAAGCCAGGGAGAGGGTGCTCAGCCTGATTCCACCAGGAAGCAAAGTAGGTTATGGAGGCTCGCTATCTTTGGACCAAATTGGGGTTAAAGACGTGCTGCGGGCGGGAAATTACCATTTGATTGATCGTCATAAACCGCAGCTTACTGGAGAACAAAAGTATAACCTGCGGAAGGAAAGCCTGTTAGCTGATGTTTTTCTGATGAGTACCAATGCGGTCACCATGGATGGCAAACTGGTTAACATTGATGGCATCGGCAGTCGGGTGGCGGCCTTAATCTTTGGTCCCTCTAAGGTAATCGTTGTCGCTGGAATAAATAAGGTTGTTCCTGATACGGAAGTAGCGAGGCGGAGAATCAAGGATTATGTGGCGCCCATTCATGCCAGACATCTGGGTCTTCCCCTCCCGTGCGCTGAGACGGGGAAATGCGTTGATTGCCGCGACTCCCTGAGATTCTGCAATGCTGTTGTTACCATTGAGCACCAATACGAGAAGGATAGAATAACGGTGATCATCGTTGGAGAGGACCTGGGATTATAGCAGCCGCAGCGGGGCCGTAGAAATAGATAGGAATATGTCGCAGATAAGACAGGATCCTACGACAAAAGAATGGGTTATCATAGCCCGGGAGAGGTCGAAAAGGCCCAGCGATTTTGTGCATGCAAAGGCTAGACCTGAGATCCCGTCCTTTTTATCTTCATGCCCCTTTTGCGCCGGGAATGAGGCCATGGCGGTACCCGAGACACTGTCATACCGGGATGAAAAGACTCAGCGGTGGCGGGTAAGAGCATTTGCCAATAAGTTTCCTGCCCTCACGCCACAGGGCGATACCACGAGAAGTGAGGAGAAAGGTTTCTTTTTGGGCATGAATGGTGTTGGGGTTCACGAAGTGATTGTGGAAACGCCGGTACACAACAAAGCACTTGCTTTGATGGAAGATACTGAGGTAATGGATGTCCTGCGTGCCTATCAAGAAAGGTATAAGGCACTCAGCCGCCTGCCGTTCGTTAAATTGATTATCATATTCAAGAACTATGGACTAGCGGCGGGGACTTCACTGGAGCATCCTCATTCGCAATTGATAGCCGTCCCGGTAGTACCGAAACATATCAGGATGCGACACGAAGTGGCTGTTCGCTATTATGATGATACTGGCCGATGTCTTTATTCTGACCTGGCGGTCCGCGAACTTGAAGCAGGTGAGAGAATAGTGACGGAGACCGAAAGATTTGTGGTGTTCCATCCCTTTGCTTCCCACGAGCCCTTTGAGACATGGATCCTGCCTAAAATGCAACAAGCATGCTTTTGTGATGTTTCTGCGGAAGAGCTGAAGGAACTGGCTTATGTTCTACGGATAACTCTGCTCAAGCTGTATCGGGGGCTTAATAATCCTGATTTCAACTATGTCATAGACTCTGCCCTCACGGGCGAGGAAAGCAACGAGTATTACCTGTGGCATCTGAGAATCATTCCCCGGCTCACTGAAGCGGCGGGATTCGAGATCGGGTCTGGTATCTCCATCACTACCGCTTTACCCGAGGAAACAGCTCAGTTCATGCATGATGTCCAGGTCGACTGAGCCCAGGAAATGCCGTAATAATGTTGGTCAATGATATCAAGGTACAGAATGCTCAGAAAAACTAAGGTAATCTGCACAATCGGCCCGGTGAGCAGGTCGAGCAGGATGATAGAAAGGCTGGTCCGGGCTGGCATGGACGTGGCCCGCATCAATGCCTCGTATGGTACTGAAGAAGAGCATACTGAAGTCATCAAAACTGTCCGCGCCGTTTCGGCCAGACTGGGTATGCCAGTGGCTATTCTGCTGGACTTGCCTGGCATAAAGCTGAGGACAGGTCCACTAAGCGAAAAAGAGGTGTATCTGAAGGAGGGCGATCAGTTTTCTCTTACCAGTGAGAAAGTCTCAGGCGATGAACAGAAAATATCGGTAAGCTTCCCACAGTTTCTCAGTGATATTAGGGTTGGTAACACCATCTTTCTAAATGAAGGAGCTATCCAGGTAAGGGTGATATCTACCACAGATGGTGAAGTGAGATGTAGAGTAGTTGTTGGTGGTGTGCTCACCGCGAATAGGGGTATAAATGTACCGGGCGTCAAGCTCAATGTGCCTTCTATTACCAGCCAGGACCTGAAGCTCCTCGCCTTTGGATTGGAGCAGGGCGTGGATTTCATCGGCATTTCCTTTGTTCGCTCCGCAGCCGATGTAGTCAGAGCAAGGCAGTTCTTGTATGAAAAAGGAGCCAGTATTCCACTTATCGCCAAAATTGAGAAGCATGAAGGAGTGAATGACATCGATAGGATTATCGCTGAAGCCGACGGCATAATGGTAGCCCGTGGTGACCTCGGGGTAGAGATACCTTTGAAAAAAGTGCCAATAGTGCAGAAGGAGATCATACGTAAATGCAACCAGGTTGGTAAGCCTGTGATTGTAGCCACCCAGATGCTGGAATCTATGGTAGGCATGGTGCGACCTACTCGGGCTGAGGTGAGTGATGTCGCTAACGCTATCTTTGACGGTGTAGATGCAGTCATGTTGTCAGATGAGACAGCTGCCGGCAGGTATCCTGTAGAAACTGCCAGGATGATGGCAAGTATTGCTGTTGAAAGTGAGAAAGCGCTGCGGTATGAACGTATGCTGGTGGAGAAGGGCGAGCAGGTTGTGCCGCAAACGGACGATGCTATAAGTTATGCAGCATGTCATATAGCGCAGCAGATCGGGGCAGCATGTATCGTAGCTTATACAAGTTCGGGAAGCACGGCACTGCGGGTGTCTAAGTATCGCCCCAAGGCGCCCATCCTGGCCATTACCCACAATCCTGATGTGGCGAGGAAGCTTGCCCTTAGCTGGGGGATCGAGCCGTATGTTGTTGCTAGGCCAGGGAATGTGGATGCTATGTTTCAAAGAGGTGCACAATTAGCGCTGGAAACGGGTATTGCCAGAAAGGGCGAGCTTGTGGTTATCACCGCTGGCATTCCAACGGGTATATCTGGTAGCACTAACCTTGTCAAGGTTCATCGGGTTGCGTAAGGTGTCTTCATCGTACTTTCCCTCTCACAAGCGATGCGAATATGCCGGCAAAACAAAGGATAGCAAAAATCAGGAAGGCTATTTGCTCGCTTCTCAAGAAAAGCGGGTAGCATTCGGGCGTAATCTGGACGCTACCCATGTACATGCCAACTATCAGCATAGCAATTCCCATACTGAGTGTCTGTCCAATCAGCCGCATCGTTCCAAGTGTGCCTGAAGCTACTCCGTAAGACCTCTTTCCAACAGAACTCATGACTGCATTTGTATTGGGGGATGAAAAGAGAGCAAAGCCGAAACCAAGAAGGACCAGGTTAGCGATGATAACGGGCAATGTTGTGTTGTGGCTCAGAAAGGTGAAAAGAAAAAGCCCGATGGCTGTCAACGCCATGCCGATTGAGGCAACTATTCTGGGCTCGATTCTATCTGAAAGCCTGCCAGCAAAGGGTGAAAAAATAGCCATTACGACGGGCTGGGATACCAGAATCAAGCCTGCCTCTTGAGGGCTGAGCCCCCTGACATACTGTAAGTAAAGGCTTAGGAAGAAGGCCACTGCAAACGTTGCGCTATAGTTAATCAACGCTGCCAGGTTAGAAAAGGTGAATACCCTGTTGTTTCTGAACAAATTCATATCCAGAACAGGACTTGCTGCCTTCATTTCCCATTTGACAAATGCTAGAATCCCTAAGGCACCAGCTGCAACCAAGCATCTACCCAACATCGCCGGCAGCACAGAAAAACCGTACATTATGGCTACTAGCATGAGGCTGTAGATTAACGAGCCGCCAAAATCAAACTTTTCTCCTTTCGCCTCGGCCCACTCCCCCTTCAGTTTCCAGAAAACAAGGGCGATTATTATCAAGCCAAGAGGTACATTAGCAAGGAAAATGCTTGTCCAGCCAAAATGCTGTGTTAACAATCCACCTAAAAGCGGCCCCAGTGAAAGGCCTGAATAGGTGACAGCAACATTTATTCCCAGAGCCTTGCCCCTCTCACCCACAGGAAATACCGAGGTTAGAATCGCTACCCCGGTGCCATATATCATTGCTCCTCCGATTCCCTGTAAAACCCTGAACGAAATAAGCAAAGTGGCAGAGGTGGAAGTGGCACAAAGAAGAGAAGAGAGAGTATAGAGCACTATGCCGAATGTAAAAATCCTCTTCCTTCCGTGCATATCTGCTATCCTTCCAAAGGGGACGAGAAACACTGCCGCAGCTAGAAGGTATGAGGTAGCGACCCAGCTTAATAGAACCGCATTCATCCCAAATTCCTGCCCTATTGATGGAAGCGCAATGTTGACGGAAGAACCCATGAAGGGAGTGAGGAAAGAGGCTAATGAAGCAACAAATAAGGCAGCCCTTTTGGTTGCCGCGCCATTCATGCTCATCCGCTCCATTATAATATAACTGATTTATATAACCGCACTTCTTCACTTCGTCCGGCAAGGCTGGTATTGGAAGTAGCCTTCCACACTTTCCCTCGGTTCCGAGCAGCGGTGCAATTTGCTCCGGCGGTGAGGATAAGGTTGTCTGTGGGAGAAGGTGATTCAAGCTTTGAGGGGAAGGAGACGAAGGGCTCCGAATGACACGGCGTTTTCAGAGAGTGAATCCTCTTCTAATTTTGCCAACTTTCCTCCTAAAATTTCGCAAAAACAAAGCGTTTCCACTCATGTTGACTTCTCCTCCATTAGGTTTCCCTTTGTAATCAGTGGGTGGGAGATCAAAAGGGAGATTTGTTGCTAATGCAGCTGGGGAGGGTTGACATTCACCCTAGCCTTTTCTACAATCGTCGGCTAATGAGGAATGGGGGAGGGAAAGACTGGTGATATGGCGGTTAGTCACTAACGACAAGTACCCGCAAAGAGCCTTAGAGATGTATCGGAGCGGGTGGGTTCGGCCAGCGTATTGGCAGTGGTGCTGGGGCTGACTGGTCATGGCCACCGTGTTACCAATTGTCTGTTTGCCGTTCCTGATCTTGATGCGTTTGTCGATAGCTCGCTCAGCACCAGTAGCTATGATGCTTATAAGGGTGTCAAGGAAATTTTAGCCTGGCTAGTCCTTGCCAGCTGCCCAACTGAGTAGAGGAAGCCTGACGGCCAGGCAGTGCTGAAAGAAAGATTAGCGAGACTCAGAGATAGCGCAAAAGCCTTAGGATAAAACCAAAGGGGGATAATGAAATGATTCTGGATTCACCAGAAAGAATTGAAGAATACACAGCGAAGGGATATTGGGGGAAGAAATCGCTTATCGATTATTTCAAAGAGCATGTAAGTGAGGACCCTGATAGAGTTTGCCTGGTGGATCCTCCTGACAAGGAGCAATTGGTGGGCTTAATGCCGGAGAGGCTTACGTATAGGGAATTGGACCGGGCAGTGGATGCCACCGCAGAGAGTTTCTTAAGAATGGGTATTCAGAAGGATGACATTATTATCGTTCAGCTTCCCAATTGTTGGGAATTGGCAATGCTTTATTTGGCTATTGCTAGGGCAGGAGCCCTCATCTCTGCTGTGCCAATGCAATGGAGAGAATCAGAATTACGATATGTTGGTGAGCTAACTCAAGCCAGAGCGTTCATTACGGTCGAGGAATTTCATGATTTTAAACATGGAGAAATGGTCGAAAAACTGCGGGCAAAACTCCCCAATTTAAAGCACATAATTTACTTACAAGAACTGAGAGAAATGGGCAAAGGAGAGATAACGGGCAAACTTGATGAGGTGAAAATAGATGCTAACGACATTTTTACCATTTGCTGGACTTACGGCACTGAAATCGAGCCCAAGGGATGTCCTTTAAGCCACAATAACTGGATTATTGAAGGTACTGGAGAACTAGAGCTAACGGGGATCAGAAAGGGAGAAACACTACTAACTGCTGGCCCATTGATTAACATCGCTTCAGTGGGAACAATATATATTCCCTGGCTCATAGTCGGCGGTACATTTGTTTTGCATCATCCCTTTCGTCCGGTGATTTGGCTGCGACAAATGATAGAGGAGAAGGTAAACTACACTCTTCTTGTTCCTGCGCTGGTAAACGCTATAGCAAAGCACCAGATGGTAGATAAGTTTGACCTGAGCGCTGTGAGGTCAATCACCATAGGTGGGGCACCACCAGCCCTATGGTCCGCTCAGGAATTTGAAAGAAGGTGGAGCATGGAGATCGGGAATATCTGGGGGATGAACGAGGGTCCAGGCATTGTTTCCGGAGCGATGGACGTCCCCGATTTGGAGAAAAGGGTAGAGGGATTGCCTCAATACGGTAAGCGAGGGGTAACATGGAAAGGGAAGATCTATAGCGAAAGCACTGAAACAAAGCTCCTGGACCCTGAGACTGGCGAGGAGATAACTGAAGTGGGCGATGTAGGAGAACTACTTTATAAAGGTCCGAATGTAATATCGGGTTACTTTAGACGGCCTGACTTGACAGAAAAGGCATTTGATAAACAGGGGTTCCTTCGCACAGGAGACTTGTTCCGAATAAAGGAAGGGAATTTCATTAGTTTTGTTGACAGAAAAAAGGATATCATAATTCGAGGCGGGTTGAATATCAGTGCACAGGAGGTTGAAAATATCCTTCTCGGACATCCTAAGGTTCTGGATGCAGCAGCGATAGCGATGCCTGATGAAAGATTGGGTGAAAAGATCTGTGTTTATGTAGCTCCTAAGGAAGGAGAAACAGTCACCCTGGGTGAATTAACTTCATTTATGAAGCAAAAGAGTATCGCTATATATAAGCTTCCACAACGGCTTGAAATTACAAAGGAGATACCTAAAGACCAAGGCGGCAAAATCTTGAAAAATATACTGAAGGAAGATATCACAAATAAATTGAAATCAAAGTGAACCGGTGCAGTTATGCAGCTTGATGCAACATCTGGAGAAATTTCTTGATAGTCAAATGCACCTGCTGGCTTTCGAATGAGCCGTGTGGGACTCGAACCCACGACACCCTGATTAAAAGTCAGGTGCTCTACCAAACTGAGCTAACGGCCCATCGCGTTTATTTCTGCGTTAGTAGATCGGAGATATAGCAGGCAAATGATGGATGCACGTCACAGATGAATCCGCCGTCAATCACCTCAACGTCGAAGGTAACCCTGTTCGGCTTTCTAACAGGGTCACCAAATTTGCTAAGTCCAACTTCATCCCAGGGCATATCGTGTCCCAGTATTTCCAGAAAGCCCTTAACATCTCTGGGTTGGTCTAGCATCACCTCAAAAGGGAGGTGTTGTGCTAGTTTACTTAGTTGGTCGGTCTTCAGTTTTATCCGCATAACTCTTTGTTTATTTCTCCACAGCGGGTGATGGGGCTCGAACCCACGACAACTTGCTTGGGAAGCAAGCACTCTACCGCTGAGTTACACCCGCAAAAACTCTATTCTATTCTAACCCGATGATGAAAAGTTGTAAAGCAATATGTTGGCAGGGAGGGCTTAAGAACATGGGTGATGCCTGCTGGTAAAACTCAGAGTGCTCGGAGATGGTGGAGGATGATTTTCTGTTAAACAGTTAGCGCCCTTCTGAAACCATCTGTTCTATAATCGCCTTTACCGGTTTAATCTCCTTAATCAGAGCGCTCACCTGTCCTCCGCCTGCCGGGAAGAGGTCAAAGTCTCCGCTATTCCAGGCTCGAGGGGCGTTCATTAAATTGTACTCCTGAGCAACGTCCACATCAGGATTATCCATCTTCTCTTTGAGCTTGGGATTGATGATAACTCGTATATTGATGTTTCCCACAGGAAGGAGCCTGGTGTCTCCATCGCCACAATTGAGTATACCATTCTTCCATTGTGTGGGGGCAGGGCTTTCCTCAGAGGCTATAAAGCATGTGCCCACCTGTACTCCTTGAGCACCGAGGGCTAGAGCAGCACAGTAGCCTCGTGAGTCAGCAATGCCTCCGGCGGCGACCACCGGGACACTTACATGGTCTACCACCAATGGGACGAGAACCATGGTGGTGGATTCAGGACCACTAGAGCGAAGACCCCCCGACTCTAATCCCGAGGCAACCAGTCCATCGACACCGGCGTCTATGGCCTTCATGGCATGAGGAAAGGTAAGGACAACATGCATTCCTTTCATCCCTAGGGTATGGATTTGCGGATAGATATGTCGAGGAGAACCTGCTGAAGTGGTGACAACTTTTACCCCGGCATCTGCCAGTATCTCTAGGATATTTTGATTTGCCGGGTTCATGATCGAGAGATTTGCCCCGAAAGGTTTATCGGTCAGCTCCTGGACCTCTCTTACCAGGCGCTTCGCTTCCTGCAGGTCGCTCATGAACCCCATAGCAAGCATCCCGAAAGCTCTCGCCTCACAAATGGCTGCTACTAGCTTCGAGCTATTCATGGCACCAATTGGTCCCTGAATGATAGGGTAACGACATCCCAGTATATCCAGTAATGCAGTCATAAAAACCTCCTGTTCTGGCTGGCGTCCATTGCTCCGTGACACTCAAGCAGTTGTTTTAGGTTGAGCACCTCTTTCCGTAATTCCCTGTCTGAAGTTCTCACCGAAAATAAGGAGACTCTGAACGATGCCTGCCAGTTCAAGTCCCTCGGATGTGCCTAACGAAAAGTTCATATCAATGGCTCTCTTTGCCAGTCCCACCGCTAATGGTCGGTTCTTCATGATTTCCTCTGCCCAAGCTCTAGCAGTATCCCGCAGTTGTTCTATAGGGACGGCTTTGTTTATCAGCCCGATTCTTTCCGCTTCTGCGGCAGAAATCATCTTGCCGGTCAGGATGAGTTCCTTTGCCCTGCCTGTGCCTACTATTCTGGAAAGTCTATTTGAGCCACCTAAATCTGGGATTATGCCTAAAGTCACCTCAGGTATGGAAAATCTTGCTTCTTCAGAAGCGACTCTGAGGTCACAGGCTAGCATCAATTCAAATGCTCCCCCCAGGGCATATCCATGAATTGCTGCGATAACCGCTTTCTCAAGATATTCTATCTGTGAAAATGCTCTCTGAAGTTTCCTCAATGATGCTCGAAAGTCCTGGACATCACCGCCTTGCTGTGCCAGTTCTCCTAATTCAGTTAAGTCTGTGCCGCTGCTGAATGCTTTTCCTTCCCCCTGAATGATCACTGCCCCAACATCATTCTTAGCGGCTACCTCGGTCATGCATTGCTCAAGGTCATCTAACATCTGGAGATTGATTGCGTTCCTTTTTTCGGGTCTGTTCAAGATGACATACAGAATTTTGCCCTCCTGTGATAATAAAAGCGTCTCGAAGTCCATAAATAGCATCCTCCTTTAGAATTTTAGTTCAGTGGGTGAAAAACGAAAATTTGCATTATATAGTACTCAATCGGGGTTTTATTAGTCAAACTTCCTATAAGGGCGATATGGCTCAAAAAATGAGGTATAATGGGGCAAATTTCTGAAAAGGGAGGTAAGACATTGTTTAACACAAGGATAACTGAAATGCTGGGGATTGAATATCCCATCATTTGTGGAGGGATGCAGTATGTATCAAATGCTGAGCTTGTTGCTGCTGTATCCAATGCTGGTGGTATGGGTATACTTGCTGCGGGCAATTTTGGTTCTAAGGAAGAACTAAGAGACGAGATTCGAAAGATTAAAGCACTTACCGATAAGCCCTTCGGAGTCAATGTTACTTTCATGCCTGTGCTTCAATTCGTGGACAGGGAAGGAATGATGGACACAGCTATTGAGGAAGGGGTTAGCGCTTTTGAAACATCGGGGAGAATTACTGAAGAGCATGTGCAACGCATTAAGAAGGCCAATGTGAAGCATATTCATAAAGTAGCTCGCGTGAGAGATGCTCGCACAGCAGAACGGTTGGGGGTGGATGCCGTGACCATAGTTGGTTTTGAATGTGGTGGTGCGCCACCAATGGATGATATAACTACGTTTATTCAGGTTCCTCTTGTTGTTGATGCTGTGAGCGTTCCCGTTATTGCCGGAGGTGGGATCGGTGATGCCCGCGGTTTTGTAGCGGCTTTAGCTTTAGGGGCGGAGGGTGTGGTTATGGGTACACGCTTCATGGCTACCAGGGAAAGTCTAATCCATTCAAATGCCAAAGAGGCTATGGTCAACGCTAAGGAGACTGACACTATGTGTGTGCTGCGTTCTTTGGGAAGTATGGAAAGAGTTTTTAAAAACGAGGTGTCAGAAGAAGTTATCGAGATGGAGAAAAAAGGAACCACTCTGGAGGAGTTGATTCCGCTTATTACGGGTAAGAAGGTTCGGGAAGCTTTTGAAACAGGTAATTTGCACACGGGAATTCTGCCTTGTGGACAGATCACCGGGCTTATCAACGAAATCCCTAGCGTGAAGGAGGTCATCGATGATATGGTAAGTGATGCTGGGGAAATCTTGAAGCGTTTAAGCAGGATGGTAGAGGTGAGTTGAGTGGGGTAGGAGGAGATTTGTTGTCGCGCTGTAGAAGATGTTTGATTTAAGCAAAATACGGGCTCAGGCGAGGAAAGATTTTACCGAGACGTGGACGGCAACGGGCAAGCTTTTGCCTGTAGATACGGAGATTCGTCTTCAAGGTCGTGGTAGACCTCACCTTTTGCGTGAGCTGATTCAAAAATCCAGGGAAATATTATTAAACCTTGGCTTTGATGAGGTGGAAAATCTTACCATCTTGCCTGATAGCGATGTTTCCAAACAATATGGGCCTGAGGCTCGAGTCATCCTTGACAGGGTTTATTATCTTGCTGAATTGCCGCGTCCCGAGATAGGTTTGAGCGACAAGAAGATAACCGAGGCAAAAAAGATAGTGCAGGAACTTGATGTCAGGAAGTTGCGGGGTATCTTGAGAGGGTATAAAAAAGGAGAAATTGAAGCCGATAACCTTGTGGAGGAGCTTATCGATGGGTTGGGTATTACTGACCATCAGGCTACTGACCTGTTGAGTCGGGTTTTCCCTGAACTGGAGAAAATGAGGCCGTTGTCTTCCAACAAGACGATCAGAAGTCACATGACGGCTACCTGGTTTCACACATTAGCGGCGATACAGGATAAAGCCAAGTTTCCCGTCGCCCTGTTTTCGGTAGGTCCTCGGTATCGTAATGAGCAAAGGGAGGATGCTCACCATTTACGGGTTCATCATTCAGCGTCAATAGTGATAATGGATGCCAACATTTCCTTAAGTGCTGGTAGGGAAATAACCGAGGAAATCCTCAGGCAATATGGTTTTTCTGATATCAAGGTTGAAACGAAGATGGCAACATCCAAATATTATGCTCCGGGGCAGGAGCAGGAAGTTTTTGTTAATTACAACGGTGAATGGATAGAGGTTGCTGATATTGGTATGTATTCCCCGGTAGCGCTGGCGAACTTTAACGTTAAATATCCGGTATTCAACGCTGGCTTAGGCGTCGAGAGATTAGCGATGATACTTCATGAAATAGACGATGTTAGGAAAGTAGCATATCCTCAATTCTCTGTGGTGGAATTTAGCGACGAGGAGATAGCCAGGTCTATTACCTATATAGTAAGTCCGCGAACTTCTCGGGGGAGAAAGATAGCCAGTGCAATTGAGCAAACTGCACGAAAGCACAAAGATGAAATTGCTCCCTGTGAGTTTCTGGCTTGGGAAGATGATCTGGTTGAGGTGAAGGTTATGGAGAAGGAGGAAGGGAAGAAGCTCATTGGCCCTGCTGGCTTCAATGAGATTTGTGTAGCTGATGGTACTATCTATAGCGATGTTGTCCCTTCGGGAGAATACAGCGGCGTGAACTATATGTATGCTATCGCTATGGGTGTAGTAGCTGTAGTAGAGGATAGCCACGAGGATTTAACCTATCAGGTAAAGGTGATAAAGCATCTCTCAGACCTTAATTTGGAGATTCCCACGGCTATTCGTGAATATATAGAGAAACAACAGAAAAAGATTGGAGTTGGTGGGGCGGTTTTCGTAACTGTAAAATCGCACTTTAAAGGAGAGAAGGGCAAAGTTGAAGGATAAGAGGCTTCAGAAGCTTGGTGAGTTACACCGAAAGCATAAAGATATTATAAGTCTTATGCCCTTACAGACAGGTGGGCTGCTCACTGAAGCGGCAAAAAAAGTTTTGATAGAATTCGGAGATGGTTATTCCGTGTGTGATTTTTGTGAGGGTAACCTAAGTAACATCGCAAATCCTCCTATTCGGGAGTTTGTGCACGAGCTTTTGCCTGAATTTTTGGGTTGTGAGGTTGCCAGCGTGACTCATGGGGCAAGAGAAGCTAAATTTATGATAATGCATTCTCTGGCTAGGCTTGGTGATTCGATTATCGTCGATGGTAATCGGCATTACACTACAATTGTTGCTGCTGAAAGAGCGGGATTAAACGTGGTTGAGGTACCTAGCTCGGGCTACCCTGAATTCACCATTGATGTTAACCAGTATGAGCCATTCATAGAAAAGCATCACCCCAGGATGATCTTATTAACCTACCCTGATGGTAACTATGGAAATATCCCTGATGCGAAGAGGCTGGGGGAGATTGCTCAAGACCATGATGTTCCATTTATCCTCAACGGAGCGTACGCTGTAGGTAGAATGCCTGTGAACATGAATGAGCTGGGGGCTGATTTCATTATCGGCAGCGGTCACAAGAGTATGGCGTCTGCCGGTCCTTGTGGAGTATTGGGGATGAAAAAGAGGTGGGAGGGGGTGGTATTGAGGAAATCGGAAGCATATAGCAATAAGGAGCTTGAGCTTCTCGGTTGTACAGTAAGAGGAGTTCCTTTGGTAACGCTTATGGCATCCTTTCCTTATGTGGTGGAAAGGGTTCATGATTGGGATGAGCAGGTATTAAAGGCACAGTGGTTTTCCAGTGAGGTTGAGAAATTGGGGTTCAAACAGCTTGGGGAAAAGCCACACAGGCATGACTTATTGTATTTTGAAACAGCGATGCTTTACGAGATATCCAAGCATGTTCGGGAGCGAGGATATTTTCTTTATAAAGAGCTTAAAGATAGAGGGATTTGGGGTCCGCAGCCAGGCTTGACCAAAGCTTTCAAGCTCTCTACCTTTGCTGCTAGCAGAGAACAGTTGAGTTTTGTGCTCGATTCCTTTAAGTCTATCTTGAGCAAATATAGTTGACTATTGTGGTTCAGTGGCAGTGACATGCTGCCCCCACCTCTGCTGGTGAGCTTCCTTTAGTTCCTGAAAATGTGCCCGAAAGGAGGCAGCGGTTATAGTATTTGTGCTCATAAGCACAGCATCCTCTTTGTTATTTGAGTAGTACTGGGGGCGCCTCCCTACTTTTCGGAATCTGTATTTTCGGTAGAGTGACTGAGCTGCTTCGTTGGAAGCGCGTACTTCCAAGGTAATTGTTCTAATGCTCAGTTGGGTGGCAAGGTCAATAAGTGAGATAAGTAAGCTCTCTCCTAGTCCACTCCGGCGACAATTGCTCCTTACTCCAAGGGCGGTTATGTGTCCTTCATCAGGCATAATCCATAAGCCGGCAAAACCAATGACATACTGCTCATTAGTCCTGTATTGTACATTGTGATAATTACGGCTAAGAATTCGCTTATACCAGGGAAGTTCGGGCATGATTTGCTTGTTTGTATTCAGTTCATGCTCTTCTCCTGTGCATGCCACGATATAGCGGGCTAATGGATTGTGAATCTCCCGATGATATGAAGCATAGGAGCGAAATAGTTGCTCCTCAGAGAAAGCTTCTTTGTCTATCACAGCTACTTGACGGATGTCTCTATCCTCTGCAAGGCGGATAGTATACTGGTTTTTCCCCACCATTTTAACCTACCATAATTGACTGATATGGGTTTATTATAGACTACCTTGATATAATGGTGAAGGGTTAAGAAATGGAAGGTGGTTTGTTAAACACCAGCGTTCAGCTAGCGCCACATCATCCTGAGGGATTAACCTTGGCTAATCCGGTGATGACTGCTTCAGGCACTTTCGGTTATGGCATGGAATATAGTGAGCTCGTTGATATACAGAAACTGGGGGCCATTGTATGCAAGGGAATCACTCTCGAGCCAGGGAGTGGTAATCCTCAGCCACGATTGATGGAAATGAAATACGGCTTGCTCAATTCCGTTGGGTTGGAGAACATTGGCGTTGATGCCTTAATCAAGGACAAGGCGCCAATGTGGGCAGGCTGGCAAGTGCCAGTCATCGTTAATATTGCCGGGGAAACAATTGATGAATATGTTCAACTCGCTGCTAAGTTAGAAGGTGTGGTGGGGGTAAGCGCCATTGAGTTGAATATTAGCTGTCCTAATGTCTCAGGAGGAGGAATGGAATTTGGATTGACTCCTGAAGCGGCAGCTCAAGTAACCTCAGCAGTTAAGGCTGTGACCACTTTGCCTCTCATCGTGAAATTAACTCCAAATGTGACTGATATTAAGGAAATTGCTGTGGCAGTGGAGGAAGTCAAGGCTGATGCAGTGTGCTTGATCAACACTATAAAGGCAATGGCAATAGATATAAATGAAAGGAAGCCATGCTTGGGAAATATCACCGGTGGACTTTCTGGTCCTGCCATCAAGACGATAGCCCTTTACATGGTGTATGAAGTAGCCAAAGTAGTCAGCATTCCGGTGATAGGTTGTGGTGGCATTGCTTCCGGCGAGGATGCCCTGGAGTTTATCATGGCTGGCGCCAGTGCAGTCCAGGTCGGTACAGCTAATCTCACCAATCCTCGTGCTAGTCTTGATGTATTACAGGGGATAGAGCGCTTTATGAGGGAAAACGGAATCACAAGTTTAGTTGACATAATCGGTGCAGCGAGGAGGTGAACCACAGGGTCTGTAAGTGGTATTCTGTTTGTCCCTTGAAATTTTACTACGAGCAGGGGAAATTGGATGAGAAATGGGTAGAGAATTACTGTATGGGAAATTGGGAGAGCTGTATCAGGTATCAGATGGAGGAGAAAGGAGAGCCTCATCCCGATTACATGCTTCCCAATGGTGAAGTCAGGGAGGAATTGGAGTGGTGAAAGTAGTGGTTGGCTCGCAAAATCCAGTGAAAATAGAGGCAGCAAAGGAAGCGTTTTGTAATTATTTTAGCGATGTGGAGATAATTGGCATTGAGATTGACAGTAAGGTGTCCCCACAACCCATAGGTGAAAGAACTCTTGAAGGTGCCAGAAATAGGGCATTAGGGGCAAAAAAGGTTAACGACAAAGGGAAACTTGGTGGCAAATACTTTGTAGGCATTGAAGGTGGAATATTGGAGTTATTTTCACGATGGTTTGCGCTTAGCGCAATGTGCATAATCGATGATAAAGGAAAGGCAGAATATGGTACCTCTCCGCTTTTTGAAATTCCTGAAAATATCGCTAATCGCCTCCTGAATGGTGTTGAACTTGGTGAGGTAATTGATAACTTGGTTGGTGAACAGGACAGCAAGCGGAAACAGGGGGCGGCAGGGTATTTCACTAAAGGTGTCATAGATAGGGAGAGAATTTATACTGATGGCTTGATTGCTGCTTTAGTTCCCTTTTTGAATGAAAATTTGTTTGTGAAAGGAGGTTCCAGATGAAAGTTGTCTTGCTTGGTGGAGGGGGGATGGGAGAAATTGCGCTGAAGGACTTGGTCGACAGCGGTGTTAAGCAAATCGTTATCGCCGATTATGATAGGGCCAAAGTAGAATCCTTGGTAAAAGGCTATCAAGGTCAGGAGGTGCAAATTTCAGCAGCATTTGTGGATGCCAACGACCATGCTTCTTTAATAGAGGTAATGCAGGATGCCAGCGTTGTAGCCAGCGCTATTGGTCCGTTCAGCGAATATGGGGTTAAGGTTCTCAAAGCGGCAATAGAAGCTCAAGTGAACTTTGTCGATATTTGCGATGATCCTCAGCCAACGATTGAGGAGCTTGATTTACATAACGAGGCTAAGCAAGCTGGCATAACTGCAATAATCGGTATGGGTAACAATCCGGGGGTGGGAAATTTATGTGCTAAACATGGGGCACAGAAGCTGGACGAAGTTGAGGAAATTGAGTTCATCTGGGTTCATCCTGCTATTTCTCGAACAGGAGGCGCTGGCGTCCTGCATGCTATTGGCGCATTTTCAGGTGATGTGCCTTCCTATCACCAAGGGCAGTGGGTTGATGTGCCTGCTGGTTCGGATAAAGAGGTAATTGATTTTCCTGAACCTGTGGGCAGAGTCGAGGTATTCCATTCGGGACATCCTGAGCCGATAACCGTTCCCAGATATATTTCAGTCAAGGATGTCTCATGTAAAGGTGGCATCGTTCCAGTATGGATAGGACAGGAATTCATAAGGTTGCTCTCCTACGGGTTGGGAGGTGCTGAACCTATAGAAGTGAAAGGAACCCCGGTGGTGCCCAGGGAGTTCACCGTTTCTTTGCTGGAATCACTGCTTCACAGGAGGGGTAAGGACATGATTGGTGGTGGACAGCTTACTAAGGTGTCAAGGGTAATCGTGAAGGGCAAGAAGGAAGGTAGGGCGACAAGTTACACCTATGACAGGATAGGCAATGATTGGGAAGCGGGCATAGCATTGTCCATCGGGGCTCAAATGCTCGCCAGTGGCGCTATCACAGAGAAAGGTGTGTTTGCACCGGAGAGCTGCATTGAGCCACGAGAATTCTTCCAGGAGCTAAACAAAAGAGGATTAACAATCTTGGAAAAGATGATGACAGAGCACTATCTATAAGATTGGCTGCAATACTTATCTTTTCATTGATAAATGTCCTGAAATTGATTCCTTAAATCTTTCTTTAAGGCCTTCCCTGAAGGGTTTTTGGGGATTTCATTCAGCGCAATGACCTTCTTGGGCACTTTATACCCGGCGAGGTTCTCCTTGCAGAACTGGATGATTTCTTCCTCAGTGATGCTCTCGTTCGGTTTAGCGACCACAAACGCGGTAACTGCCTCTACCCACCTCGGATGGGGAAGACCCAATATAGCGACATCGGCAACTTTGGGATGGTCAGATATGACTGATTCCACCTCAACGGTGGAAACACTTTCCGCTCCACTCTTGACGATATCCTTCTTTCTATCGACGAAATAGAAGTGGTGTTCCTCATCCATTATGGCAAGGTCACCGGTATGGAGCCAGCCTCCTCTGAAAATCTCCTTGGTTTTTTCCTCTTCTTTGTAATATCCCAGCATTACCGAAGGGCTTCTAGCAACCATTTCCCCGATGGTTCCTGGCGGAACATCATTGTCGTTTTCATCCATTATTTTCATCTCCACCATGTTATGAGGCTGTCCGATTGGCTCTGCTCCTCCGAATCTTTCCTCGGACTCCTTAACCTTCCGGAGCACGTCAGGGTATTGCAGCAATGTTCCCAAGGGTGTCAATTCTGATTGCCCGTAGTAATTCATCCAGTAAACATTGGGTAGTATCTCAACCAATCTCTTCATGGATGGTCCGGGAATGGGTGCGCCGAAGAGGATAATCCTCTTCACTGAAGCGAAAGTTTTTCTCATGAACTCTTCGATATTCGGTATGGGGAGCTTCAGGATATTAGTAAAGACGGTGGGGGGGTAGACCAGGTAAGTAACCTTCTCATTCTGAACCAGTTGCAGAATTTCCGTAGGACTGGGTTCATGGTGCATGATAACCTTCACGCCAATGCCAAGAGTGCCCATGAGCAAGTTCACGCCGGCGACATGATAAAGCGGTATCGAGTCTATCATGCACTCATCCGGCGTCCAGGCCACTGCGTTGAGGTCACCAAGCTGGCTCAGAAAAGTGGAATGCCAATTGTTGTGGGTATTCAGGATACCTTTAGGCATCGCCTCAGTCCCCGAGGTATACATCAAAGTCATGACATCGTCGCCATTAACCTCGAAATATGGCTCGGCATCGGAATATTTTTCTGAACATAACTGGTCGAAATCAAGCCATCCTTCAGGTAGTTGCTTATCCCCGGCAAGATTTATCATGATGTAATGTTTCACGCTGGGCATATCTTGCTGTAGTTCCCGTACGTTATCCGCCAGCTCGTCTTCCACAATGAAAGCAACAGGTTCAGCATGATTGATTAGCAGAGTAATTTCTCTTGCCTTGAGAGCGAAATTTAACGGAGTTATCCAGGCCCCCATCTTTGCCAGTGCGTACAAATAGATAGCGTATTGAAGACAATTATGTGAGATTATAGCAACTCTGTCTCCTTTCTTGATTCCGAGCTCGGTTAAAGCATTGGCAAATCTGTTTACTTTCTGGTTGAGTTCTTCGAAAGTGAGCCGAGTTGTGACGGTGCCTTTATAGCTATAAACTAATGCTTCTTTCTTAGCGGATTTTTGCGTGCTCCGCCTGAGCATGTCCCCAACACACAGCCTCCGCATAACATGCGATTCCAATGCCTTCTCCATTCAAGCACCTCCTTTTTTCTTTAGTGAAAAACCTGATTTTAAATTCCATTTTACCCCTTTCACGCTGCCTTAACAAGATGTTGGAGGCTCGGTTCGTATTGTTTTCTGGGCATTCTTAAGATAAAATATTTGAATAAAATAGATTTAAGAAGGAGGAAAGGCAAAAATGAATGTTGGCCGATTGATAAAAGATAACATTAGCGATTATGGTGAGTATCCCTTATTAACCTTCGAGGATAAGCAATACTCCAATATTGAAGTTGACCGCTGGTCAAACAGGGTTGGCAATGCACTTAAGAAGCTCGGTGTAAAAAGAGGTGATAGGGTTGTTATCCAGCTACCCAATTGCCCTGAGGTTGTGGTCAGCTTTATAGGAATATTCAAAATTGGCGCTGTAGTTATTCCTCTCAGCTTCCTTTACTCTGCTGAAGAGACGGCATATATCTACCAGGATTCCACCCCAGTTGTAGTAATAAGTGCTACAGAGTTCATGGAAAGGGTCTCCGCCGGCAAAGCAGCAACGCCGAGCATAAAGCATGTAATTTCAGTCGACGAAGCACCGGACACACTGTTATTTCGGGACATAGTTGATAAAAGCTCAGACAAATTGGAGATAGAAGATACCAGGGATGATGAATTAGCAGCCTTACTTTACACTGCTGGCACTACAGGAAGACCCAAGGGAGTTATGCTCCCCCACGGGGCTTTGTATGCTAATGCTGAAGGGCAAGCTGAAACCCTCAAGGGACCACTCATGCACGGGGATACGGTGTTAAGCTCGCTTCCCCTTTCTCATTCCTACGGCATGTCAACAATGAACGCGATGTTCTACGGCGGCAGTAGATGGGTATTGGTCAGGTGGTTCGACACCGACCTTATTTTTGAAGCGATACAGAAACATAGGGTAAAGCTGACAGCCCAGGTGCCTACTATGTTCGTCTACCAGAACATATATCCTGAACCGAAGAAATACGACCTTTCTTCGATGAAGTTCTGGGTTTCTGGGTCTGCTCCGTTGACCGAGGATACTAGGAAGGAGTTCGAGTCTAAATACCCCGGCAAGGTATACCAGGGTTGGGGATTAACCGAGGCGGTGGCCAATAATTGCGCTTGCCCAGTTGATAGACCGTATAAGCCGGGTTCGATAGGTAAGCCAATGGGTGGTAAAATGAGGGTGGTGGACGAAAGTGGTAAACCACTCAATGTTGGCGAAGTAGGGGAGCTAATGGTGGGGGGACCTGTAGTGATGCAGGGATACTGGAACAAGCCGGAGGAAACTAAGGAAGCATTTGTGGGCGACTGGCTTCGCACTGGAGATATGGGCTATATGGATGACGATGGATATTTCTTCATCGTGGAGCGCAAGAAGAATATGATAATAAAGGCAGGGGAAAATATTTTCCCAAGTGAGATTGAGGAGGTTATCTATCAACATCCCAAGGTTTCCGAGGCAGCCGTTGTTGGCGTTGCTGATCAGAAATATGGGGAAGAACTCAAGGCTTTTATCGTGTTAAAGTCGGATGAGAAAGCTACTGAGGAAGAGATAATCGATTTTTGCAAAGGGAAGCTCAGCAGTTTTAAGACACCGAAGTATGTTCAGTTCCTTGATTCGCTCCCCAAAGACCCTCTAGGTAAGACACTGTATAAAGAGCTGCAGAAGATGGGCTAAGTTTGCCACACTGCTGCGTCTAGGGGGATTTGAACGGGCGATCTGCTTGACAGGGTAAGACAGCGGGGATTGATCAGCGAGTAGACGTAAATTGTAACCTGTCGCTCATTTTGCTTGTGTTCTGTGGTTACTCAAGCTTGTTCTGCTAAACGGCGTTTTTTGGTGGAACTTGCCGCCTTTAGAGCTAACCACTATTGACAAATGCAGCAGTTTGTCTATAGACTTGTCTAGTCTTATGGCAAACCAGGGTTTGACAATAGCAAAGGCAGCCCACTCAATGGGGGTATCGACCCGGACAGTCAGACGGTATGTTAAGAGCGGCAAGCTTCATGCTGAATTTATCCAGGGAAGTCACGGAGGAGAATTCAGGATATCGGCAATACCACCTGAGCTAATCAAGGGGAAAACCCTGGACAAAGAGCCTGGACAGACCATGGACACCCTTCAAGGCCTACTACATGAGTTACAGCAACAAAATCTACAGCTTGCTGCTCAATTCGGGGCGGCGACGGAGAGAATCCACACCTTGGAAAGTCAGGTTAAATTACTCACTACTGGCAAACAGCCCTGGTGGCGGAGACTATTTAGGCGCATCTCCAGGAACTCTGCTTAAGGAAACGATGCTGGCCGAAGGGCCTGCCGTCTGGAGTGAATTTTTGTGTCGTTTGTTTATATCTTTGGGGGAGAAGGAAAGAGCAGGGGAAAAAAAACATTGGGTGGTTCAAAGTCGTTGGCACAGTGCGATTTTTTGAGGGGAAACTTAGCGACTTGGCTCACGGGCTGTCCTGGGCATAACCTGTAACTATGTAATATTAGGACTTTGCGAAGTGGCGGCTTTGCCGTTTGATATAGTGCTCAAAGAGAGAACTCGGGCAGATGATGTTGGAGAATCTGACCATTTAGCTGGCGCGCCTAGAGGGATTTGAACCCACGACCCCCGGTTCCGAAGACCGGTGCTCTGTTCCGCTGAGCTATAGGCGCATAATTTACAAAGGGTGAGCGGTGGGATTTGAACCCACGATCTCCAGGGCCACAACCTGGCGCCTTAACCACTGGGCTACGCCCACCACAAACATAAACATTATAACCACAATCGTCATCTCTTTCAATTTCGTGCATTCATTCATATGACCGATGATATTTTCCCTCGTTATCGTTGTGTGGCATGCTTTCTTTTTGTCATTGCGAGGCTTGTCCCGAGCGAAGCGAGGGAACTCGACGAAGCAATCTCCAAGTTAATAGCTATTAGCTTTCAGCCATCAGCCATCAGCCTTCAGCCCCATACGGCCTGCTTTTTCATTTTTGCTCTGTCATTTTGCCCTTTGATTTTTGAGTTTTGCTTTCCTGGGATTGCCACGCTCCGCTCGCAATGATGCCCCTTATGTCATTGCGAGGAGCGGTAGCGACGAAGCAATCTCACGCTCCGCCGAGATTGCCACGCCTTCGGCTCGCAGTGACAGAAAGGGTTATCCTTCGGTGGTATGAGGATATAAGAAGGGTTACTCCTGTGCATAACCTCATTTCCTGCATTCTCTATTATATTGGGCAGCGATGTAGTATTATATTGCCTGAAGCGAGCTAAAAGGTGATTTTTCTGAGAATAGCCAGATGAGTGAACGACTTAAAGCATGGCGAGGCAAGCTTTTTAGTGGGGAGCGGAAAGGATCTCAAGGAAGGCGGATTAAACTTTCCCCGGCGGCTATCGCCGGTATAATCGTATTTGCCCTCTGTGGCATCGCATTATTTATTCGGGTGTATTTTCCCTACGACCAGGTTTTTTCCGATGGCTCAGTGTGGTTCAAAGGAGCCGACCCCTGGTATCACATGAGATTGGTGGATAACCTGGTTCAACATTTCCCCCATCGTATTTACTTTGACGCCTATTCCAATTACCCCCACGGCCTTGTAGTACCATGGCCGCCTTTCTATACCTGGCTCATCGGCGGAGCTGCCTGGATAATTGGGCTGGGGCATCCCAGCCAGCATCTGGTAGAGACAGTCGGTGCCTTTACCCCCGCTGTTCTCGGTGCGCTGACAGTTATCCCGGTGTATTTCATTGGCAAGGAGCTATTCAATCGCTGGGTGGGCGCAATATCGGCTGCCATACTGGTTGTATTGCCCAGTGAATTCTTGAGCCGCTCCCTTCTGGGCTTCACTGACCACCATGTCGCTGAGGTTCTATTTAGCACAACAACCATTCTATTTTTGATTATGGCGGTTAAACGAGCCAGGGAGAGAGAGATATCTTTCAGCCACTTGATAAACAAGGATTGGGCAGTTATCAAGAAGCCTCTTATCTATACTTTATTGGCCGGCATTTTTCTGGGTATTCTCTTTCTTACCTGGTCAGGTGCGCTGATGCTGCTGCTCATCATCTTTGCCTATCTCGGAGTTCAGTTCATCGTAGACCACCTGAGGGGCAAATCGACTGACTATCTCTGCATCATCGGCCTGTTTACCTTTACCATCGCCGCTATAATGTCCATGCCCTTTCTGCCTAAAACAGGTATAACGGCTGTGACACAACCCTCTGTGATAATCGCCATAGTTGCCCCTATGGTATTAAGTGGTGTTTCCCGATTCATGGTGCGCAAGACGTTAAAACCTGCCTACTATCCCGTGGCATTGCTCGGAATTGCCGGTATTGCGCTTCTCATTTTCTGGGCTATTGACCCTTCGCTGCTTCATTCAATGCTTGCCAATTTGCGTATCTTTGCTCCACGAATAGCTGGTGGCCTGACTATCCAGGAGGCGCGACCTCTCGACTTTGCCATGGCATGGTCTAACTTCACCACTGCGTTGTTCATCGCCTTTGTTGCGTTGGGATTGCTCATTTATCGTGCTGTTAAAGAAAGGAGTGCCGATAAGACGCTGTTCCTGGTATGGTGCGTGGTAATAATGGTGGCAACGTTGGCTCAGCGCCGCTACTGCTACTACTTCGCCGTGAATGCGGCTTTGCTCACCGGTTACTTCTCCTGGAAAGCCCTGGACTTCGCTGGGTTGGGGAAACTACTGACCAGGCCCGGGGAAATAGTGCAAACATATACCACGAAGAAGAAAAAGAAAAAGGCGAAGGAAAAGGTAACCGAGAAAAGGTTCTTACAACCAAGGGCTGCCTGGATAAAGGTAATTGTCGCTGGGATAGCTATCTTTTTTCTGGTCTTCTTCCCTAACATATGTCCTGGACAGGGTTTTTCCTTTGGGAAACTGGAGGCAAGTGCCAGCAGGGGACCGGTTGCGGTTGACGCTGACTGGTATAGTGCGCTGGTATGGTTAAGGGAGAATAGCCCCGAGCCTTTTGGTGACCCCAATTACTATTATCAGCTATATGATTTTCCTCCTAAAGAGGACGGCGGCTTTGAGGATTATGATTATCCCGAGACAGCCTATGGCATAATGTCGTGGTGGGATTATGGGCACTGGATAACCCGTGTTGGGCGCCGCATACCGATTGCCAGTCCGTTTCAGGCGCTTGCCGCCCCGATTGCAGGCAAATGCCTTACCTCCCAGAACGAAACCACGGCTAATCGAATAATGGATGAATTTGGGGGGAAATATGTAATGATTGATTATGCCATGCCCGTCTATAAATTCTACGCTATGGTGGTCTGGGCCGGCAAAAGTGAAAGCGATTTTTATGATATCTACTATGTGCCTGGGGAAGGCGGGGTATTGCAGCCGTTCAGGCTGTTTTATCCCTCTTACTATAACTCCACCGTTGTCAGGCTGTATAACTTCAATGGTGAAGCTGCAGCTCCTTCTGAAAACGCCACCATAGTCATTTCGTATAGGGAACAGGTTGATCGACAGGGCATGAGGTATAAAGAAATCACCAGCTCAAGATCTTTTTCCACCTACGAGGAAGCCAGGGATTTTGTAGCAAGCCATGCTTCTGAGAATTACAGAATAGTAGGTGTGGACGCGTCCAAAAACCCTGTGCCGCTGGAGAAAATGGAACATTACCAGCTGGTTTATGCGTCATCATCACCGTATCCCGTGAAGATATTTGAGTACACTGAATGAGGTTGTCCGATTTCCCTCCCTTTAAGGTAATTGCTGAAGCCATAGGTATAATCACCTCGAGGGAAAAGCTGAAGCAGTTTGTCGCCATTCCTCTCTATAGCAATGCCTTTTACCTGATGCTCAATACCGCCGTTATGGCTGTTTTCGGCTTCTTCTTCTGGGTCGTAGTGGCTCGATTTTACACCGAAGCTGACGTAGGACTTGGTTCGGCCACAATCTCAGCAATGAGCCTCGTTAGCATCATAAGCCTGGTTGGCTTGAATATCTCTCTTGTTCGCTTCCTGCCCCACTCTGATAAACCACAGGAATTGATAAACTCCTGCTATACCCTGGGTGGCCTCGTCAGCCTGGTGGTAGCGGGCATTTTTCTTGCTGGCCTGGGATTCTGGTCTCCAGCTCTAGCCTTCGTTACGAAAAATGCCGTCTTCGCCGCAGCCTTCATCGTTTTTACCATATTATTGACGCTATCAGGCCTGGTGAATTACACCTTCATAGCCCGGCGAAGAGCTAACTTTATGCTGTATAGAGGTATTATCTTTTCAGTGCTCAGGCTTCCCTTGCCTATTCTTTTTGTCCTCTTTTTCCATACCTTTGGCATAGTTGCCTCCTGGGGTGTTGGTGTGACGGTAGCTGTGGCTGTTTCTGTTTTGCTGTTCTTGCCTAAAGTTCAGGATTCCTATAAGCCGCTGCCGACCCTAAAGCTAAAGTTGCTGAAGGACATGTGGCGTTATTCCGGTGGCAACTACCTGGCCGATCTATTTTCGACTTGTCTCCCATTCATTCTGCCGCTGATGGTGGTAAATGTTCTTGGCGCGCAGCAAAATGCCTACTTCTATATTGGCTGGATGATAGCTAACTTGCTTTTTGCCATCCCTTTTGCAGTTTCGCAATCATTGTTCGCCGAGGGCTCTCACTTTGAGGATAAATTAAAGGAAAATGTCACCAAATCATTGAAATTCACTTATCTGCTGTTAGTTCCCGCGGTCATCGTGCTTGTTTTGGTAGGCAAGTGGGTTTTGCTTGCCTTCGGGCAGAGCTATTCGCTAAATGCCTTGCACTTGCTGTGGGTTCTGAGCCTATCCAGTCTGCCATTAGCAATTAGTTATATCTATACCGGCATACTTCGGGTAACGGGAAGGATAAAGGAGTTGATGGCAATCTGGGGATTCATCGCGCTGGGTACGCTTTTAGCCAGTTATCTGATTATGCCCCTAACTGGCATAATCGGCATTGGCTATGTCTGGCTTGGCGCTCAGGCGGTAGTAGCTGTTTACATCCTTGCCCGCAGACTTTCCATATAGCTAGCATTTCTTTGTGTCATTGCGAGCCCTGTTAGATGTTTACTATCAAGCGGGGCGTGGCAATCTTACGATATTGATTCATCTGTATTAGACCGCCTATAATGTGAATAATGGCTCTCGTAGTTATCGGTGCTGGCTATGTTGGCTTGGTAGCTGCTTGTTGTCTGGCTAATGCAGGTTCACCGGGTAGCCTGGGTCGACCCTGACGAAGCCAAACTAAAGCTTCTGAGAAGACGGAAGAGCCCCATGTCATCTTTTGATAGGCTCAGCGGCGTAAGTGGTCGTATCGCAGGGCATCAATCGTTATTAGAATAATATTTGGTGACTTTGTTCTTGCTGCCTGCTTCATATCATGTCCAAATTCTCCAATTTTCTTATTCTATCTTTTAGAATGTTTTTCGGCTCTTGGTTGAGTTGCGTGGGAACAACCAGGTGGTAGTGGAAACGTCAGGACCATTTTGGGTTACACCATCTGGCTGGTTATCTTCTCCCATACCCTCAAAACTTCTCTTCCATCTTCTGCGGTAACGGGTGGCTCAGTGCCGTTCTGGATGCTCTCCATGAATTTCTTAATCCCGCCAGTAATATACACTAGCAGACTTCACCAAAACATAGATTTCCTCTTATCACTTTCCACAAATTCCTAATATGTCTAGACCTTGGCTTACATCATTTACCACATAGAAATCCTTTATGCTATATTTCGCTCTAAGGTTCTCTTTCTGACCCTTCCTTTCTTTTGCTTTTGAGATAATAGTAATAAGGCTTCTCCTGATAAAATTAGGTAAAAACCTTCTCAAGTTAAATATATCAAGCGAAACAACTGGATTTTGCTTAAGTCTATTTATCTCTATACCTTGTACTTCTTCATTTCCTCTAATTCCTAAAATCTTTGTCTCTCGAAAGACAGGTTTTAGCAAATTTTCTAATTCAAATGCATAATATTCTCTAACATGAAAAGGATTCCATGGTTTTTGTCCAGGCCTTAGTCTGTACTCTCTGTTTGGTGTTGTGCATATGAACACTGCATCTTTTTTTAATACTCTATTAATCTCTAAAACAAATTCTTTATCATCTTTGACATGTTCAACAACTTGGAATGAGACTACCCCATCAAATGTGCAATCTTCAAATGGTATTTTTTCTCCATTATATAAAACAAAATAGCAATTGGCTGTTTCATATTTTTTCTGTGCGTGTATTATCGTTTCTTTATTTGTATCCAATCCGATTATCTCCGTAACATATTTTGATAATAAAGATGTCCCGTACCCTTCTCCACAACCAACTTCTAGGATAACGCTCGCTTTTGGAATTATTTCTCTTGCATATTCATATGCAAACAGATGCCTTAAATAAAGAAGATAGTCCTCTTTAGATTTAAGATTATCAGCTATTATCCTTTCGCCGGTGTCTTTAATATCTTGGGGCATTTCCTAGTTACCTGGCAAGCGTTATGTTACATTCCCAGTACAGAAATCATACCATCTGGCTGGTTATCTTTTCCCATACACGCAAAACCTCTCTGCCGTCTTCTGCGGTAACGGGTGGCTCAGTCCCGTTCTGGATGCTCTCCATGAATTTCCTAATCCCGGCGGGAATTCCGCGATGCTTTCCCTGAATGAAGTTGACACCACTGGCAAAGGTATCCGCTAGTATCCGGAAGCTTCGCTGCAGATTTTCCCTGGCGTATAGAGAGGCAATGCCCTTTCCCATGTCTGTTTTTCCTCCATATGTGATTACTACTGAATTATGAAGGTTTGCGTGTATATTCTTTTTTGTCCCGAAAATATCAATCATCCAGAGGCTGGGCCAATTACATGATGAAATAATTGTCCCCACGCCTTTCTCACCTTCCAAAATTATCTGGACTTCATCAAAACGCATATGGTCAAGGTTGCCCATTTTCTTGGGATAGACTGCGACAGGCTCTATCTCACCCAGGAATTCCCTTGCCAAATATATTGGGTGCGGTAAGGTATCGCCAAACACCCCTCCGGGCAATCTATGCCACCAGTGGTTTGGGTCGGCAATTATGGGGAAGTCCTGCGGTGGACAGCTCTGCTTGATTTCCACTCTTATTAAATTTCCTATAGTGCCTTTATCCAGGATGCGTTTTATCTTCTGAACTGGAGGTATAAAAAGGAGGTGATGATTGGTGCCCAGTTTCACATTATTTTTCTTCGACACCTGTATCATTTCATCGGCATCCCTGGTATTGAGCGCTAATGGTTTTTCGGTAAAAACATGGCAGCCGGCCTCCATCGCCTGGATGGCTAAAGAGGCATGTGTATCTATTGAGGTGCAGATATTTACTACGTCAAGTTTTTCCACATCCAGCATCTGTTTGAAATCGGTGTAGTATTTGCCAATCCTGAATTTCTTGGCAACGCTCCTGGCCAGATTTTCGTTCCTGTCACAAATTGCTGCTAACCTGACATTTTTGCATTTGAGGAGCGAAGGTATGTGGGCATTCTGAGCTATGAACCCACAGCCAACTACCCCAGCCTTCAAACGTCTTTTGCCCATGTTTCTCCTTCTACACTCTTGCTAAATTTCATATCTAGGTTTACATTATGTTGCACTCAAGGTCCTAGTAATTCCTTTTGTCAAGATAAAAATTTAGCTGATCTCTTATTATGTCCTGTAACGTATATTTTACCTCAAATTGAAGTCTCCTAATTTTTGAGGTGTCCGAAAACAGTATTGGAACTTCTGCAGGCCTAAATCTAGCCGGGTTGAATTCTATTGGGATGTTGCCCCTATTGGTATAAACAGTGATTCCTTTGTCTTCTAAAGAATATTTCAGCCTATTTTCGAGCATTAGTTGATCCACTTTAGTTCTTTCAAATTCTACACCGAACATTTTAGTGGCTACTCTTTCCGTAGGATTACTTACCAGCTTGCCTTTTCCCATGCTCTCAATTTTTTCTATTTCCCAGCCAGCATTTTCTATGGCCAATAAGATGTAGCTTAGCACGGAATTTGTCCTGCTAGAGCCTTGATTATAAACCTCACCGTACTCTCCCCTTTCCGCCAGCAAACAGTATCCTCCTACAATGTCAAGAACGTGACTCCAATCCCTGAACGCATTCACATTGCCTATGTCAATCTTATCTTTTTTCTTAAGCTTTAACATCATAGTCTGTTTGGCTATTTGCGAGGTTACAAATAGGTTGCCACGACCAGCACCCTCTGTATTGAAGCCTCTGGAAACGATTGTTTTCAGCCCATAAGAGGTATAATAATTTCTGAATAGATAATCGCACGCTACTTTACTGACTGCATATGGAGACATTGGCCTAAGAACATTTGTCTCACTTATGGGGAGTTCTGGTATCTCTTCTGGCTCTGGAAATAACACTTTGTATTTCTTCTTAATTTCCTGATATTGCTTATCCGAACCTATAACTAATCCGTACTCCTCACTAGAGCCAGCAAAAATTACTTTAGGGTCATAATCCTTTATTCTGATTGCTTCTAAAAGATTTTGTGTCCCTAATATATTGGTTTCCGTTGTCTCGATGGGCTCGGTGAAAGATCTAGGAACGTAAGTTTGGCCACCAAGATGAAAAACTACATCAGGTTTAGACACGTCTAACGCGTGAGCTAGACTAGAAATATTTGTTAGATCTCCGTCTATCAATCTTACTTCAGTATGAATGCATTTGTCCTCCAAATTTTTAATCGGGCTGTGGACCGTTGTCCATCTTACTAAACCATAAACATTAGCTCCTCTCTCAATCAGCTCTTTTGCCAAATAAGAGCCAATAAAACCAGTGATGCCGGTAATCAATACATTTTTGCCTTTCACCTTTTACCTCCTATATAAGCTGATTTATTATCCTTATTAACTCAGCCTCTCTTTTTTCTAATGGAAAGTCTTTAACAATTCTTTCTCTCGCCATTTTCCCATCCGCATTTAAAGCTTTTTTTACCGCTTCCGCAGTTGCCTTTGGATCTCCATATGGAACATAAAATCCCGCGTCTCCAACAACTTCTGGAATAGCGCCCCTGTTAGTAACCACTGGGACACACTCGCATGACATCGCTTCTGCCATAGCAAGGCCAAACCCTTCATGTGCGGACACTTGGACATACACCTTTGCTCTCTGATACCATTCTACCAACTGTTCATCCGAAACAAATCCAGTGAAACTGACATTTGATGGGGCTATAGATGTCAAATGATGTATCGAATTGTCCACATGCTTTCCAATTAATACAAATTTTACCTTCGGTAAGTACTCAGCCGATCTAACAAAAGTTTCCATTCCCTTTCTCTTTAAATTGGACTTTATTACAAGTCCGGCACTTATGACTAGCTTCTCCCCTTTTTCATTATTAACATTAAACGTTTTTGTATCTACACCACAGTATAACGTCTCCACTTTAGCCTTAGGCGCATTCCGTAGCACACTGTTTTTACTTGAATCAGACAATGCTAAAATTCTATCAGCATATCTTAAAGTAAATTTTACCACCATCGCAGGTATCGATTTTGTAGATTTCATTACCCCATAAGCTATATCCGGTTCCGCTGCCACGTCATAGCCTCCAGCAACTACGATGGATTTTTTCCGAAATATTTTTGAAAACAAAACTGCCAAGAAAGCATGAGTGTCAGCAAACCAGGAGAAAGTCACATCCGCCCATAAGGTTCCTTTCAGGATTTTGAAAATGCTCGGGAGGGTGGTGATGGGCTTTTTGCGATTGAAGGTGGGGGCGGTTCTGACCTCGAAATGTTTTTTAAGTATCTCCACATCTCTTTCGAGGAAAATATCACCCTCTGGAACTGCTAAAATCTTCTTTCTAGCTATCACGGTTTTCCTTGCCCTTTTGCGCAATCACAACAGTACCACGTGCTGCTGGCGCGTCTCATATCTTCCTTGCCTTCACTATCAGGTAGGCTGAGTGTCTGGGGTCAATGTGCGACATGGGCCGACTCGCCATCCCCCAGAGGGGATAATAACCCGCACCAGCTATTTTTTCTACCTCGAAGCCGTGATATTGCACTAGTTCCTTTAAACCTCGGAAGGTAGGAATTCTAAGGTGTAAAGGGTATTTACCGCCTGCAGGATTCGTCCTATAACCATAATTTAGCGGATTCCCCACCACAATCTCATCACTCACATTTGTTGGAAAAGGCTGCCAGCCCCAGAGTAAGCAAAATATGTTATGCCATGCTGCCAGATTTGGTACCGTAATCACAGCGTACCCTCCCCGTATTAGCACTCTATGTATCTCTCTAAGGAAAAGGTCAGTATGGTGAAGATGTTCCAGGATTTCCTTAGCGTGCACTACATCGATGCTCTCGCTATCGATAGGGAAAGGTGCGTTCAAGTCACTTTTATAAATGCTTATCCCCTGTTGTTTAGCTTGCTCAATAGATTCCTCCACGATCTCTATTCCATAAAGCTGGGTTGTGCCAACTCTCTTGCCAAGCTCCCGAGTAAAGCTGCCACGGTCGCAGCCAAGGTCTAAGAGGCGGCAGCTTTTGTCTTGCTCCAAAAGGCTAAGGATAACCCTTTGAACTTCAGACTCTCTAGGTTCCCGAAGTTTTCTGAGCTTAGTCCGCAGGCCACCAAACATGTCTCAACCTCATTCTGCTGCCACTGCAAGTATAGTCGTAGGACTTTTAAGTACGTTGTCCTTGACAGGAATTACTTCATAATTTCTATCCACTATCTTTGCACCTTTACCGGCTAAATATGTGGTTCCTGTACCTGAGCCGCAGGCTATGTCAAGCACGACCTTGTTTTCAATGAACTTTGAAGCGAAGGTGTAGCTATTGATATGTCGTTGGTATTCAGCGTAGGGAATGCCTTCACCAAGATTGATATACTCTGAAATTGCAGGCTCGGCTTCAGTCATTTTGGCTTTTTCTGTCTTTCCGTTCAGGGTGTCTTGTCGGCATAAACAATTCATGCAAAAATCCAGAGGACCAGGCGATGGGTAATATCAATGTGGCTAAGGGCATATTCAGCGCCACCCGGTATGATTTAGTCTTAAGGAAAGCAAAGCCCGCTGAGGATATAGCTACAAACAATACCCCACCCAGAATAAAAATCAGGGGAAACCAGGGGTTCAAAATTGCCAGTGCGATGGAGACTATGATGAGGATTGGAATAGTGAGGCCAAGTGCAACTTGTGTGGGGGTAATGGTGCCTGATATCTTTCGCTTCATTAATATCTTCCCTAATCCATACCTATACATCTGAGACCACCACTTTCTGGGCGTGGCTCTGCGATAGTGATGAACAATTACGTCGGGGACATAAAGTAATTTGTGGCCCAGACGTTTGATTTTTTGGTTCATCACCACATCTTCTCCCTCAAACATATCTTCGTCTATCGGCATCACTCTACGAAGCACATCGGCTCGATAGATAGCATTAGAGCCATGAGCTCTGGACTCAATGACTTTATCATACACCCTCGTGGGAGCACCCCCGCCAAAGGAGAAAGCATAGTCGAAAAGCAAACCTGCAGCTTTACCAAAAGCAGACTCACTTTCTGGAATCAAATTTGGCCCACCTATTCCGGCTACCTTCTCATCCTCAAAATACTTTATGGAGTTTTTGAGCCAATACTTATCCATAGTGCAATCAGCGTCAGAGAAGGCAATGAGTTCACCTTGTGCTGCCTCAAATCCTATGTTTCTTCCTGAGACTACCCTTAGCCCAGGATTCGCTATTACCTTCGCTCCGTAACTCCCGGCAATTTCTCCAGTTCGGTCTGTGGACAATCCATCAGCTATGATAACCTCCATCCTGTCTTTAGGATAGTCCAATTCCCTCAGGCTTTTGAGACAATTCTCTATTATATCTTCAGCGTTTCTGGCAGGGATTACCACAGAGATAAAAGGCTCTTCCATTTATCATCCAACCTTTATCGCGCAATCCTCTTTCTTATCAAATAAAATAGGTTTTGTAGCCCATCCCGCCAACCTCGCAACTTTATTTTGCCAATGCGGGCTCTATATTCAATAGGCATCTCCCTCCAGCGGCATTTAGTGAAGTGGCAAGCTTCTAGTTTTAATTCTTCTGAGAGTGGCATTCCGTTAGACCTTAGCACCAGGTTATCTAAAATGCTCCTCCTGAATACCCACATTCCAGATTGTGAATCTACCAAATCAATTCGAAAGAGCAACTTCGTGGTCAAATTTAACACACTATTTCCGAACTTATTCCGCCACGACATAGCATTTTTATCCATTTTTGCAAACCGATTTGTAGTGATGAAATCTAATGTCTCATCCTCAAGCAGCTTAACAAATCCAGGAATCTCTTCCACAGGATAGGTTAAGTCGGCATCAGCAGTAGCGATGATTTCTCCTGTGGCATTAGCAAAGCCCGTTTTATACGCTTTTCCATAGCCTCGCGTCGGCTCGAGAACGACCTCTGCTCCGGCTTGCTTCGCCAGTTCCCCCGTTCCGTCGTCCGAGTCATTGTCCACCACCAAAATCTGGACTTCGTAGCCCATCCTTTCCAGCTCGTCTTTGGGGATAGCTCGTATCGTTCTTTCAATTGCAGCCCTCTCATTGCGGGCGGGAATTACAATGCTGATTGTTTTCATGGGCAAAGTTCAAGGTTCAGTGTTCAAAGTTCAAAGTTCTATGTTCAAAGTTCTATGTTCTACGTTAGCCTTACTGCCTATTATGCACTATCCAGCGGGCTGCTTCAAGGAGAGTTTCGGCAGTGTAGTCAGGCATTTGAGGTTCAGGGTTCAAAGTTCCAGGTTTGAAGTTGACGGATTGGGGACCAGGGACTGGGGACTTGGGACCAGGGACTGGAGACTTGGGACCAGGGACTGGAGACTTGGGACTAGAGATTAGGGGCTGAGGGCCAGTAGTTACCAGAGCTGTTTTGCATCCCAGGGCTTTGCCAGCATCTATATCCATCTGTTGGTCACCGACCATATAAGAATTCTTTAGAGCAATGTTATGTTCCTCTGCCGCTTTAAGGAAAAGGGCTGTCTTCGGCTTGCGGCACTGGCAACCATCGTCAGGATGATGAGGGCAATAGTAGATGGCATCCACCCGGGCGCCATATTTTGCCAGCTCATCTTTCATCTTTTGGTGAATCTGAGCCAGGGTCTCCTCGGTGAAATAGCCCCGGGCAATTCCTGACTGGTTGGTGATTACCACAACCTTGAAGCTATTTTCGTTCAGGATCTTTATGGCTTCAGGGACAGTGGGAAGGAGCTCAAAGTCCTCTGGTCTGCGGCAATAATGGACATCCCTGGCGATGGTGCCGTCTCTATCGAGAAAGACTGCTTTGTTCATAGTTCTATGTTCCATGTTCAATGTTCAAAGTTCAAAGTTCAAAGTTCATCGTTCAAGGTTCTAGGTCGAGTCCGTCTAACGTAGAACGTAGAACTCCCAAACCTGGAACATCCTTATTTGCTTGATTGTATTTCTCAATGGTGCCAATATCAATGAGGTAGTCCTGGGATTTCAAGGCGTAGCCATAAACAGGGAGGCTTAGCTCTAGCAACTTGGGGAAAATATCATAGGCGAAATCAGAGAAGCCGTGAGCCGGGATGTAATTGAGGACTTCTTTTTCCAGGACATATACCCCACCGCTGGCGAGGGATTGGAGTTCTAGGTTCGATGTTCTACGTTCCAGGTTCGCAGCTTTTGGTTTTTCTACGAAGCTCAGGATGCGGCCTTCGGGGCTCATCTCCACTACCCCGACTTCCGTTGGATTTGGCGCCTCAAAAATGACCAGGGTAGCTACAGCCTTTCTCTCTTGATGAAATTTAATCATCGCTGAGAGGTTGAAGTTAGTAAGTACATCAGCATAAAGTACCACAAAAGTGTTGTGGAACAAATGCTCCATCCGTTTAACGCCGCCTGCAGTCCCCAATAATTTTTCTTCGGTCGAGTAAAAGATTTTCACCCCAAAGCGAGAGCCATCACCAAGGAAATCCTTGACCTTATTGCCCAGGTGATAGAGATTTATAGCTACTTCTTGAATGCCGTGATGTTTAAGCCAGGAAAGCTGATACCGAATCAAAGGCTGCCCACCTATGGGTAGGAGAACCTTTGGTATTTCTAGGGTAAGGGGTCTGAGTCGAGTCCCCTCCCCTGCAGCCAAGAGCATGGCTTTCATTGTTTAATGTTCAACGTTGAACTTTGAACTTTGAACTTCTCAAACCTCAATACCCCTCTGGGTGCTTCCTCATCCATTTCCAAGCGCTTTCAATTATAGCCTCAAGTTCAGGGAACTTGGGCCTCCACCCGAGCTCGTCTTTAGCCCTGCGTGAGCTTGCCACCAGAACTGCCGGGTCTCCTGCTCGCCTAGGAGAGATTTTGACAGGGATTTCGGCATGGGTGACCTTTCTCGCTGTTTCTACCACCTCAAGCACGGAGTAACCCTCTCCATTACCCAGGTTGTAAGCCCTGCCACTTAATTGTTCAATCTTTTCCAGTGCCAGGATGTGTGCCTGAGCAATATCTATTACATGAACATAGTCCCGCACGCAGCTCCCATCCTTTGTAGGATAATCCGTGCCGAATAACTTTACTGGTTCTATGTTCAACGTTCTATGTTTTGTGTCCTCGCTTCCTGACTTAGAACCTTGAACCTTGAACCTTGAACTTTCCGGTAGAGCAGCTTTGAGCACATTGGGGATGAGGTGAGTTTCCGGGTGGTGGTCTTCACCCAGGAGCTCGGTTGCCCCAGCGGCATTGAAGTATCTCAAGGAAATATGTTTAATCCCATAGGCTTTCCCGTACCATTCCAAGATGCGCTCAAACATGAGCTTGGACTCGCCGTAGCTGTTTACCGGGATTTTAGGGTGGTCTTCTTCAATGGTTGTGGTTCGAGGCTCTCCATAAACCGCAGCACTGGATGAGAAAATGAATTTACGAACCCCATGCTTCAGCATAGCATCAAGGAGGTTTATCCCACCAACAATGTTATTGTGGAAATATCTTTTGGGGTCAGTCATGGAATATTCCACCACTGTCTCTGCTGCCATATGCATTACAGCATCAATTTCAAATCGGTGAAAGACATCCTCAAGAGCCTGAGCTTCATAAATATCAGCCAGGACAAATTCAGCTTCAGGAAGAACGGCTTCTTTATGCCCTTGCTGGAGGTTATCTAAAATAATGACTCTGTACCCCTTATTCAAAAGTTCCTCAGTAACGATACTTCCGACATAACCCACTCCACCAGTGACCAAAATGTTCCAAGTTCTGTGTTCCATGTTCTTTAGGTTCCTTCCTGTACTCTGGGTTTTCGGAGATAACGGATAAACCCATCAATCAAGCTGACAACGCTGGTTGCTTGATTGTATATTGCTTCAAACTTATTACTGTCTATATATTTGCGATCCAGAGCCACATACAATTGACTTTGAACTTCAAAGGCGGAGGCTCTAGCAACTATGAGAAATTGCACGAATTCTCTATTTGTTCCCCTACCAAAGCCTTCACTAATATTTGACATTATAGAAACGGAAGCACGCCGGATTTGGTCTTTCAGACTGAAGTCGTTAGCAAATATCCCTTTCGCTGAAACCTCGTAAATCATGTTCACCAACTTTCTAGCCTCTTTCCAAGATTCGACATCCTCAAACTGCTCAATCTTGGCCATTTATCTTAACCCCAAACCACGAACTTGTAACATGGAACCTAGAACTGTCTTAAACAGGTGGTGATAACGTGTTCCAAAAGAAGGTGGATATCCTCGACTTGTTCCATGTTATGATTGGGCACTACTATGGCTATGTCTACAAGCTCCTTGAGTTTCCCTCCATCGAAGCCGATAAAGCCAATAGTGGTAGCGCCTTTAGCCTTTGCCACCTTCACACCATTTAGCACATTTTGAGAATTGCCACTCCCACTGATGCCAATAGCAATATCCCCCACTTCGATAAAATTCTCCAGTTGTTCGGCAAAGATGTTCTCGTAGGCGGTATCGTTTGCCCAGGCAGAAAGAAGGGGGACATTATCGGTCAGGGCAAAGGCTTTTATTCTAGGCTTCCCATGGGAGATTGCGCCTTTCGAGAGGTCAGAGGCAAAGTGGGAGGCGGTAGCAGCAGAGCCACCATTGCCGAAAATGTAGACTCTTTTCTTGTTCGCCCGCGCCTGTTGGAGTAATTCAACAACCTGGGCGATTTCCTCCACAGGGAGCTTCGCCAAAGTGGCACTAACTTCGGAAAGATATTTTTTTATAATCTCAACATATTCTTGATTCATCGCTTTTATGTCCTGTGTCCTACCTCACAGTGTCTAATCCCTAACTCCTAACAGTTTTGAGCACACCTTCTTGCTTCATCACTTTCTCAGCCTCAGCATAGTAATCTGAGACCTCCGGTTGTTTCCTTGCCCAATCGATGTATTTCCTGGCAGCTTGCTCGATGGAGGTTCGTGGCTGCCAGCCCAGCTTCTTTATTTTAGAGATGTCGGAGATAATATGCCTTACGTCGCCAAAGCGAAACTCCCCGGGGATTTTGGATGTGATACCTTTACCCATAACGTTCGAAAGAAGCTTACCATACTGTAACACAGAGAGAACCTCATAACGCGTTTCAAGAAGCAAATCAACGGTATGAGAGCCAATAAACCCGGCACCACCAGTAACCAGAACCTTCACTGGCTTCTCCTATAGTTGAAGATGACCTTGCTCCCATCCTGCTCGAAACGGAAGGGGAGTTGCCTGAGTCCCCTAAGCGCTTTGGTAACATCGTCTTGTTTATCTTTGCGACAATAGAGGAGTATGAAACCACCTCCCCCAGCTCCACTGACTTTACCACCGATTGCTCCGGCGCTGCGGGCAGTTTCATAAATATCGTCAATTGCTGGATTGCTCACCTTGCTTGCTAATTGTTTTTTAAGTTGCCATCCCCTATGCAGTATCTCGCCGAATACATCAAGCTCGCCCTCGAGAATAGCATCTCTCGCCTCAAATGCTAGCTTCTGCATTCCACGAAGCACTTCAACACGGCTGCTTATGTTTGCCTTTTGCTCCGACAAGATTTCGCTTGACTTCCTGGTTACACCAGTATAAAAAAGAAGAAGGTTATCATCTAGTCTTTTCTTATCTTCAGGCGAAAGCTCGATTTTTTCAACTTTAACACCATTCTTGTCGAAGGTAGTAAATCGCATGTTGCCGTAAGAGGCTATATATTGGTCCTGCCTCCCGATAGGTTTTCCGAGAATATCTATTTCTATATGGCACGCCCCCTCAGCCAGGGTTTTCGCTGGCGCAATTTCACCGCGGTAAGCATAGAGAACTTGAAGCAACCCGACTGTGACACTGCTTGACGAACCAAGCCCGGTCCCCTCCGCAGGGATATCGGCAAGAGTGGTGATCTCTATCCCCTTATCTATGCCAACCAGCTTCATAGCCTCTCTTACCAATTCGTGACGCAAGGCAATCACCTTCTTAACCCTTTCTCGCTTGGAATAGTTCACGCAAATCATGTCATCAAATCTTTCCTTGACGATGACGAAGACATATTTGTCAATAGCAGTGCTGAGAACTGCCCCGCCATAGTTGAGGTAGAAATCCTCAAAATCAGTGCCTCCGCCTAGAAAGCTTACTCGCAGTGGAGTTTGAACCACAATCATTTCTCTCCTCGCATTCTGAAGTCAATCATGCTGTTAGACATTCGCTGAAAACGTGATGCACTCAGGTCTTTGCTGCAAAAAGTCTGTTACTTTGCTGCCATTATCAACCACCAGGACCTCGACGCTATACCCTGCTTGCTCCAAACCATGTAGGGGTATTTCATCAATAACCTTGCCGATTGTCTCTGCTTCATTCAGTGCCGGGAGAATTATGGAGACTTTCGCTTTGTTCATTTAGCTTATTGTAATTGGAATTAGGGGCATAATTCAATGCTGGTGGCGTATGACGTAGTTCGGATAGATAGGTGACAACCCAAAGTATGGAGAGTAGGAGATTGCTTTGTCATCCGCCGCCTGACGGACTTCCTCGCAATGACAAAAGGTGGGTCATTGCGGGCAAAGCGAAGCAATCTCGGCAAAGCGAAACTCAAAAGGTGAAATGTAGTGCGAGGCTTTAGCCTCGTGCGCACGACCCTGAAGGGTCGCACTACAAAAGAGGAGAGTACCTCACAATGACAAGAAGGGAAGTCATCTGTCACTGAGGTGGTGGCGAGTACACGAAATTGTATGCCGTGCTTGTGCGTATTATAATAGCTGGATATGGCTGGTTTAGTAACCAAAGGAGACTGGCGGAGGGATTTGATTGCCCTCGGTCCAACCACATTCGTGGGGTTGACTTTGTTTATCTCCGGTGTGGGCAAGATACCCGGTCAAACGGAGTTCGTTGACTTGCTGCTCAAATCCTTGTGGACTCCTAGTATGGCTTACCTCATTGGTCATGTTTTGCCAGTAGGGGAGATAATCCTGGGGCTGTTTTTAGTTTTCGGGATATTTCCTCGAATTGCTGCCGGGTTGTGTCTTCCGCTGCTTATCGGCTTTATGGCTAACAATTCAGTAGCAATGAGCCGGGGGATGGAGGAATTCCCTTCATGTGGCTGCTTTGGGGTGTGGGAAACGCTTTTCGGGATAGTGACGCCAATGCAGGCGATGGTTCTCGATGTCGTGCTCTTAATGCTGGCTGTGATAATATTGGTGTTCCATCCCACCGGATTGTTGCACTTTCGTCCCTGGCTGATTAAGAAATGGAAATGGGAGGGCATAAAATGAACCTACTGTTAAAGAGATGGCTTATTAGTTTGATGGCGCTTACGGCTATCGCTGTTACTGTTTGTGGTTGTGGCCCGGCTAGCCGCTCGCCGGTCAGCGTTAGCTTGGAGGCCGATAAGACGGTATTGCTTCCTTCAGAGACGGTCAATATAGAATGTAATGCCAGTGGTGTTGATGGAGGCAACCTGAGCTACAATTGGTCAGCCAGTGGAGGTGCTATTCATGCTCGCAACAGCGGTGAATCTGCCGGCTGGACTGCTCCTGGTGAGACTGGTAATTACACCATCACGGTTAATGTAACAGATGAACATGACAATGAAGCTAGCGATTCTGTAATCCTCACTGTGAGGGTTAATCAACTGCCGGTTATCACTGGTTTGGTTGCCAGTGAGGAGAAAGTTCTCCCCTCAGCTAGTTGTCAGCTAGAGTGTGATGCTGAAGATGCTGATGGCGACCCATTAACTTACAAGTGGGATGTGGGAGGTGGCAACATCACTGGTGCGGGCTCTATAGTTAACTGGACTGCTCCCGAGGAACCAGGCAGTTATAGTATCACCGTGCTGGTTGAAGATATCATGGGAGGCAAGAGCACTGCTTCGGTGACTATCGATGTGGGGGTTAATCATCCTCCCGTTATCGAGAGCCTAAGTGCTGAGAAGACTTGTCTTAAGACGAGTGCTTCTTGCAGCATTGAGTGTATTGCATCTGACCCCGATGATGACGAGCTAAGCTATGCTTGGTCAATCGATGCAGGGAATATCTCCGGGAGTGGGTCTAAGGTAAAATGGACTGCACCTCCACGCGAGGGCAAATTCATCATTATGGTAACGGTCTCGGATGGACGAGGTGGTGTAGCCAGTGAGGAAGTGCTCATTAAAGTGGTGACCTGCCTCTGCCGTTGTCCGTGACTGGGACGATTTTCATCTTGCCCCAGATTCCTATCTTGTCGTCCTTAATGATGATTATGCCGTACAATCCCTGAATATCTTTGGCTTTCTCGATTGTCTCGGGGATATCATCGATACTTTTGACCATGTTGCCTATGGCAGTGGCCATAGCATCTGCCAGAGGTGTGGAGGGTGAGAGGGTGACCACGGCGTCGGCATAGCCCAGGCTCAAGGAATGCCCTATGGTTGCTGATGAGGTGCATATTCCCAGAGGCGTTTCTCTAGGGTTGATTTCCAGGGCGATTTTGCCGGTAAAAGAGGATTCCCCGGCATAGATGCCCACCACCCTTTTCTTCGATGTTTTCAGGAATATATCGCCTCCATTTTCCACGATTATCTCGGGTGAAAAGGGGAGTAAATCCTTGCCCACAGCTTCGGCGATGGCACCAGCCACGGCAGACATAGGACCGATGCCGGCTATTTTGCTCGCTATTGCCATTTCTTTGATAATGGCAGGAGCGGTTTGTTCTACTGGATATGGCTCAAGCGTGGTCAAAAATAAGGGGTGGTGTTCGATGTATCTCTCCAGGGAGTGGCGATGTTTTATCGCGGAGCGAAGCGCCTTGTCTCTGAGGTTGCGTTCTGCCCGGATATACAGGTTGGTCTGTTTTACAACAACATTGAAGGAAACCAGGTCGGTGTCTTTAATCCCGAGGCGGTAGAGCATTTAGAAATATAATTCCATAGCTCGAGGAGGACAGGCTTTAACGCATAATTCACAAACCACGCATTTATTATGGTCAAAAAGCACTTTTCTTGTTTTCGGGTCTATGGAGAAAGCACCAGTAGGGCACAAGTTGACACAAGCACCACAGTGGGTGCATCTGGCTTCGTTGCGAACTACATCCTGGCTCAAGGATTGAATTTTCACTCCCACTTCGGTGAGATACTGGATACCTTTGTCATAGTTTCTCTGGTCACCACTTAACTCCATAACCATCAGCCCCTCTTCTCCTGGTGTAACGGAGGCTTTGATGATATTGAAGCTAAGATCAAAGTCCTTAGCCAGGCGGCATACTATAGATTGATTGGTAATGCGAGGGGGAAAGTGCAGCACTATTCTTCTTGAAATCGCCATTTTGCTACTCCGTTACCGGTCTTTCCTTGAGTGGTTTAATGGTTATGCCTGATTCTATTCCGGGCAGAGGGGCTACTGGTTCAGTAAGTAGAAATTCGCCTTTCTCTATCCAGCTCTTGAGAGTATTGGCGATTTCCTGAGCTTTATAGTAGCTGGATAAAGAAGCGGTGGGGACATCCTTTCGTTGAATTTTTATATGACCACTTTTCAGATCAGCGTAGCTAACTTCCCCCAGCTTATCTGGTTTCATCTTGGGATAGGCTTCAGAATAGTCGATGATGGGAGCGAAAATTTCAGCATCGCTTACCGTGGTGTAGCGTAAAATCTCTTCGGAGAGTATTGGTATCGGGATGCCTATTCCTACGGTCAGGGTGCAACCGTAGCCAAGCATACTAGTCCCTACCAACCATTCAGGTTTCATCTGTTTTAAATCGCCGATCACCGCTAAAGCCCCTGCAGGCTCTGTAGGCACTCCATTATCACCTCGGGGGACGTTGGGATTATGTTGTGTACCATACCAGGCAACATGGCCTGTCCCACCGCCCAGGAATATCCTGGTTCCTATGCCTATGGTTTTATAATAGGGGTCATTAAGCAAAGGAGAAAGTTGTCCCGAGGTGCAATAGTTGGCGTTGCCCAGCTGTGGTTTCAACACGCCCATATAGGTATAAATCATTCGGTCTGACAGGTTTACTCCGACCTCATAGTTCTGGTAAGCATTGCGTACGTTAAACAGGATGGCATTATTGATGTCTTTGATGTTAATCCAGGTTTCCAGCTTTCTTCGGGGGTAGCAGTCGGTGCCGTGAGCAATAGCCTCTAACCTGACGTCTTTGCCGGCTATTAGCTCTTCAATGACATGTCCACCGCCGTATCTGAATTCGCCGGGATAGATTTTGTTTCTAGGGTCATCGTCGGGCAAGGCGGTTGCTCCGAGGAAGACATCCACAGCGGCTAAACCGGTGTAAGCCGGGACATCGTTGAGATACACTCTGCCGCTGCCAAACTTTATCCGTGGACTGGAATGACCGATGTTAAGAAACACGCCTGAAGAGCACATTGGGCTGAAGGTGCCCGTGGTAACGACATCAATTTCTTTGGCTGCCTTGCTGATGCCCTTTTCTCGGGCGATATCAATTACCTCCTCAGCAGTTACCACTACCGCCTTTCCCTGCCTGATTTTCTGGTTGATTTCGGCGATCGTCTTTGCCATCGTTATTTCAGTAATTCTATACTCAGTTCAGCTGCTCTTCTGCCCGATAAGAGCATGCCTCCAAATATCGGTCCCATTCTGGGCAAGCCAAAAACGGCACTTGCTGCCATGCCGGCAACTATCAATCCGGGATAAACCTCCTTGGTGTTTTCCACAATCTGTTTCTCGGCTATTTCGGCCCACATAGGTTTCTCGCCAATTATGTTTCCTTTAGGTGTCCTTAGATTAGGGCCTATTTTCCTGGTGACCAACTGGCAAATCTCACAATCATGTCCAGTGGCATCGATCACTAGCTTAGCTCTTATAGCCAGGGGGTCAATATGTAAATTTGCTGTGGACACAGGGCTCCAGTTCAATACCAGACCACTGACCTTGTCGTTTTCTCTGATGACGACATCTTCGACGCTAACCAGATTGAATATCTTGGCTCCAGCTTTTACTGTTTGTAAACAAAGGGCAGAAGCCATTTCTATGGCATTGGCAACATAATAGCCTTCCTGGTATTTGATAGTGGTGATGCCGAATTCATCGAGTAGTTCCTTGCCCTCATCCTGAACTACGATTTTATTGAACATCATGCCACCTCCCCATATGCCACCACCGATACTCAGCTTCCTTTCAAAGATAGCGGTGTCTACCTTTTCCTTTGCCAGGTAATAGGCGGCAACCATTCCTGCCGGTCCAGCGCCGACTATGGCAACGTCAACAGCCATTGCCTTAAGAAGGTCTTTTATGTAGCTTTCGGTTATGGCTTTGGAGATAATAACTTCATCCATTAGCTTGCAATATCGGGATAGTATATGCTATTTAGCTGGTATTTGCTAGTGGTTGAGGCTCCACAATCCTAGTCTTTGTTCGCGTGCCTCCTGCTCTGCTTGCAAAATCAGCATCTGATGCTTGGTATTAGGGGGGTAAATATAGGAGTAAGCATAGCCCAGCCTAACAAGCTCGGTATTCACCATGGTATTGTTCACCCAAACATATCTAAGCAGGCGACCATATTTGTCCTTATCTTCAACGTCTTTTTCCATCCAGACTCTCTTACCCTCAACTAAGTTCCGGTTAGCCTCTAACGCTTCGGAATAATAAGGCTCGCCTATCTCAGGAGTATCGATGCCAAGATAACGCACATGATAACCGCCTTCAATTTCTATGGTGTCGCCATCAATAACACGGGTTACCAGAACAGGGTTATCAATTTTATGACAGCTTGTGGGTAGGATGGCTAAAACCAAAACGAGGCTGAGTAGCAGCCACTTATTCCACAATCCAAATTTGTGATGGGTCATTTAAGATTATTTCTGGTGCTCCTTTGTAAACTGTGATTGTTCCTTCTATTCTCACCTTTTTATTTTTGAAATAGGTTTTGGGATTGGGGGGAAATGCCTGTATGAATTTATCTCTGTTATCTTCCCGGATCAGGGCTTTGAAATAGGTTTCATGCGGCTCGTGAAAATCTAAGAAGGTTGGTTGCCCCGAGACATAATAAGTATTAACTATAATTCCTTCAACTGTAACTACTTTTTCATGATAGGTATACCCGATTTGTAAAAGCACGGCGGTATCCAAGGCATCGATTACCTCTCCTTGTAGCGGAGGATTAATGGTTAAGGTTACTGGTATTTCTTGAGGAACAATGCTTGTTCCTGGAGTGGAGACAATGATAATAGTGCTGTAATTGCCAGTCTTCATTCCAGATATATCTGTTGACAGGATTACATTACCTACCTCTCCTGTAGAGTTGCCAGTTGTGGGAGCTAAGGTTAGCCAATCAGCATTATCGCTAACTGACCAATGTAGTGTCCCGCCATCTGAGTTCCAAATACTCAGTATCCAGATTGGCGGGTTAGCGTTTCCTTGCTCAGCAGTGATGTTAAAGCTCGATGGTCCAACTGATAGAATAGGTTGGGTTGTTTCTCCGCAGCCTATCAGCAAGCTAATGACAGGCAAAATGGAGCAAAGGGTATATCGTTGAATTTTGTTGAGCACCATAAATCTAGCTTAATTATACTTAAAAAACTATAGCTTAGGTATTTATTCATGTAGCCGGCGATACAGCGTCTTTCATAATGTTATGCCTTTCGTGTAATATTATTTGTGTTATAATTCATTAAATTAAGTTAGGAGTTAGAATTATGGAAGCTAAAGCTAAGTACGAAGAGAAGCCATGGGTTAAGTGGTATCCTGAGGGAGTTCCCGCCGAGGTGGATGTTCCCGAAAGGTCTGTTACTGATGTTTTTGATGAAGCGGTGGAGAAATGGGGGAATAGAACCTCCTTAATATTCTATGGGAAAAAGATAAATTACCGGGAGTTGAAAGACCAGGTTGACAGGTTTGCTACTGCCTTATACGATTTGGGGGTTAGGAAGGGAGATAAAGTTGCCCTGTTCCTTCTAAATTGTCCTCAATTCGTTATAGCTTACCTTGGAGCGCTTAAAGTAGGAGCCATTATCACGCCGATTAGCCCTATGTATGTCAGCAGTGAGGTCAAGCATCAACTTGAAGATAGCGAAGCCAAGGACATCGTTTGCCAGGATTTACTTTATGACCGTGTTGAGAAATCAGGAGTCAAGCTACGGAATGTTATCTTAACTGGTATCGGGGAATATCTACCTAGCTTGAAGAAATTCGTGGGGAGCAGTGTTCTTCGAAATATATATAAGAAAATGGAAGTGCCATCAACGAAAATTTTTGAAAAAGAGGGTTTCTATCAATTTCAAGATTTAATTAAGAAATATCCTCCAAATCCACCGAGAATCAAGATTAACCCCAGGGAGGACCTGGCTGTGCTCCCTTACAGCGGAGGCACAACAGGGCTGCCTAAAGGTATTATGCTCACTCATTACAACTTAATCGTCAATGAAGCTCAATCCCAAGCCATGTGGTTGCCGTTTTTCGAGGAGGGTAAAGAGGTTGTGATAGCTTATTTGCCCTTTTATCATATTTATGGTCAAGTGGTAATTATGCTTGGCGGGTTGATTTGGGGGTATACTCTGGTCATATTTACTACCCCTGACCTTGATGATATTTTACACGCTATTGGAGCCTACAAAGCAACAGTATTCTTTAGCGTTCCATCTTTATTTGATGTTCTCAAGGACTATGAGAAGACTGACAGGGTGGATTGGAAACGTTTCAAGGCGCTTATCTCGGGTGCTGATGCTCTTCTTGTGGATGTTGCCAGAGGTTTCGAAAGGCGGACAGGCGTAAAAATACACGAAGGTTACGGGTTAACTGAGACTAGTCCGGCAACTCATGTTAATCCTATGGGGAGAATAAAGTTGGGTTCGTTAGGAATACCTATGCCCAGTACTATGGCAGCAGTCCTTGATCCCGAAAAAAATGAGTTTCTTCCTCCTGGCGAAGTAGGCGAATTTGCTATCAAGGGTCCACAGGTAATGAAGGGCTACTGGAAAAACCCTGAAGAAACCAGCGAGAAATTAGTCAATATTGATGGTGAAACATGGCTTAGGACAGGCGATTTAGGAAGTATGGATGACGAAGGTTATTTTCATTTTTATGACAGAAAGAGGGATTTGATTAAGTATAAAGGTTATTCAGTTTTTGCTCGGGAAGTGGAAGAGGTTTTAAAGAGGCATCCTAAAATAAAAGAGGTAGGGGTTATTGGGGTTCGTGACCCCCAGGTTGGAGAGAACGTTAAAGCGCTAGTAGTCCTTGAAGCTGATGCGAGGGGGCAACTGTCCGAACAGGACGTTACCGATTATTGTAAAGAAAACCTGGCCCATTACAAAATTCCCAAAATTGTGGAGTTCAGGGGAGAAATACCCAGGACGGATGTTGGTAAAGTCTCTCGTAGGGAGCTAAGGGAAGAATTGGAATAAAGATGGCTTCTTCCTTCTTAGAGGTTGAAAATCTAACTAAGCGCTTTGGCGGTCTCGTTGCGGTCAACAATGTTAGCTTCCACGTTGAAGCAGGGGAGATTGTAGCCCTGATAGGTCCAAACGGCTCAGGAAAGACGACCTTACTCCGATGTATACTCGGTATATTAAAGCCTACTTCAGGCAATGTAAGATTTAAGGGTGGGGATATTACTGGACATAAAACTTGGGACATTGTTACGAGAGGGATAGCAGGCACATTCCAGGTGGTAAAGCCTTTTCGCCGCTTACCCTGTATTGCCAATGTTATGGTGGCTTGTCTTTCTCCCGGGGCAGCAAAGAGAGGGGAATGGGTCAAAAGGGTAGAGATAAAGGCACGAGACGCCTTAGAGTTTGCTGGAATTGCTAACTTGGCACGGGAACGAGCCTCTGTTCTATCCCACGGCGACTTAAAGCGCCTGGAAATAGCCAGGGCGCTTGCCACTGAGCCTGATTTGCTATTGCTCGATGAGCCATTTGGTGGGCTCAGTCCTGCTGAAACAGAGCTTTTGGCGAGATCGATGAAAAGATTGCATAAAGGGGGGAGGTTTGGCAGGTTACATAGTGAAGGGGCAGCTATGGTTATTGTGGAACATAAGTTAAGTGAACTCATGAAAATAGTTGATAGGGTGATTGTGCTTAACTTCGGAGAAATTATTGCCGAAGGTACCCCGCAGGAAATAGCCGAGGATAAAAAAGTAATCGAAGCTTACACTGGCAGGGAGGTAATTGAAGTTGCTCCTTGAGATAAAAGATGTGTCTGTTTCTTACGATACTGCCATGGTATTAAGTGAAGCAAACTTGGGTGTTGATAGCGGAGAGTTAGTCAGCCTTGTAGGGCCAAACGGTGCTGGGAAAAGCACGTTACTACGCACTATAGCTGGATTAATAAATTGGGAGAGGGAAATAGCAAAAGGGATGAGGAAAGAACTTGCAAATATAAGTTTCCAGGGGAGTATAACGTTTGAGGGAGAGAAAATCGACAAACTGCCGCCACACGAGGTAGCTAAGAAAGGGTTGATCCTCTGCCCGGAGAGAGGGAGGCCGTTTAGTGAACTGACTGTCCTTGAAAATTTAAAAGTCGGTGCTCACCTTTGTAAGAGTAGAGAGGAGGTGGAAGGAAATTTGGACAGGGTTTACGAATTATTCCCTGTGTTAAAGGAGCGAAGGAAGCAGATATCGGGAACGTTATCCGGCGGGGAGCGGGCAATGCTTGCTATCGGAAGGGCATTAATGTATCGCCCTAAGCTTCTATGCATTGATGAACCCTCAACAGGGCTTGCCCCTAAGGTAAAGGATGATTTGTTCCAACGGGTAAAAGAAATTTATGCATTGGGTATCACGATCCTCCTGGTTGAACAGGATATTAGTTTCGCCTTTGAGCTAGCAAGTAGAAATTATGTCCTTTCTCGAGGAAAGGTAATCGCTGAAGGAACAGCTGAAGAACTGTTAACGAATGAAACTATAAGAAAAACATATTTGGGCCTATAATTTATCTTTGTTCCAATCTTTGTTCCAGGTGTAAGGGGGCATTACAGGCTCTACAATATTGCCGGGTGGCAACATTGGTTAATTTGCATCTCGGGCATTCTACTTCAATCTTATCTCTGAACCAGCTAGTGAGCCCTTGGGGCATAAAGAGTAGAACGAATATCACTATAAGGGCGAAGATTAACGTTCGGAACTGCGGAATGACCCCCCGTAAAATTTCCATGAGAGGATAGAGGATATAAACGCCTGTTACTGGTCCGTAAATAGTCGTGATTCCTCCGAAAATTGTCCATATGATTGGCTGAAATGAGAAAAAGAGTGTCAGGTTTGAAGGGCCAGCGATCTGTAAAAAATGGGCGGATAAACCTCCGGCAATTCCAGCAAAGAAGCCGCTTACGCAAAAAGCTAATAGTTTATATTTCGTTGTGTTAATTCCTGAAGCTCGCGCTGTTATCTCGTCTTCCCGAATGGCGTGAAGAATAACCCCAGTTCTAACAAAGGTGCTTTTCGCATCAGTGAGCTTCCACAGTATAAGCACTGAAGCTATCATGACAACTAATGCAATGTAATAAGTAACTACGCGGGAGCCTGAAAGAGGGCTTATTCCGTAGAGGCCCAGTTCACCACCGGTAAAATTAGGAAAGGCAAGCACAATCCCGGTGAGCATTATGGGAAAAGCCAGGGTAACCAGGGCTAAGTAATGTCCTCTTAGCCTTAAAGCAGGTATTCCTACAATCAGTCCCGTCAATACAGCAAACAGAGCTCCAAAAGGTATTGATGCCGCGGGGGGCAAACCAAGCTTTAAATTTAATAAAGCTGTGGCGTAAGCGCCGACTCCGAAGAAGACAGCGTGCCCAAAATTCACCTGCCCGGTGAAGCCCGATAAGAAATCCCAACTGGCGGCGTAAATAGCATATATGCTCGCGAAGATTAAAATGCGTAAGGTGTAAGGATTACTGGTGATAACAGGCACGAAAAATAAAAACAAGAGGAAGAAGAAAGCTATTGCTGTTCCCGGAACGGCTAATATCTCTCCCTGAAAGCTCTTACGGAGCGACCAGGCATAATCTCTCATTATAACCTTTCCTCCTCAAAAGCCACGCCAAATAAACCTTCAGGTCTTATTAGAAGCACCGCGACCATTATGGCAAGAGCGACTGCTTCTTTTACAAAGGAGACCGTGGGGAATAGGAAAACAACTAGAGTCACAGTGTATCCTAAGATAAAAGCCGCGACGAAACTCCCTTTGAGACTTCCTAACCCTCCAAGGACAACAACAGCTAATACCATTACAAGGGGGCGCATCCACATGTGAGGTTGTATTGTCCATATTGGCGCTACCATTGCTCCGGCAACTGCTGCCAGGGCTACTGCTATAGCCATTGTTATCAGGCACATCGTTCCAACGTTTATTCCCACTAAATTGGCAATTTCTCTGTCTTGGGCAACGGCTCTAATGGCAATCCCCAGTTTAGTTTTTGATAGCAATATCCAAATACCGAGTAAGCAAGCTAAAACAACCCCAAATGTCAGGATATGTTGAATTGAAACACTGACCCCAAGCAGTTCCACATGTCCTGAAATGAAGCTTGGAGCGCTACGGAAGTGGCTGCCAAATGCCAGGAGGATGGATTCTTGAAAAACCAGGGCCAGGGCTATGGTTATCATTAGCACGGCTGTTTCATGCTCCCGTATCCGTTCGATAACTAATTTGTAGGTGCCGACTCCTATGGCCGTGGTGATAATTATTGAGGCGGTAGCTGATAACGGAGCATTTAGACCGAGGTAATATGCAAAGGTGAAAATGAAATAGGCCGCCAGCATATAGAATGCGGTATGAGCCAGGTTTATTATCTTGGCTACCCCGAAAATAAGAGAAAAACCTAATGCCAGAAGAGCATATATCCCTGCGGTTATTGCTCCGTTAATTAAAATATTTGCAGCCATATGGTCATTTCACAAAAATTTTACCCCACTTGAAAGGTGAGCAAGCAATTTTCTTCAAGCAGGGTAAAATTTCCTTCCGGTAGAACAAACTAGAATATATTACTTAGCTTTCCAATAATCTATTACCCACGGCGGAAGTTTATACGCTACAGTGCCTTCATAGACTAGACCGTTCCACGATCCATCTACCGGAGGCCAAACGCATAAAAGTTCTCCATCCTGCCATTGAGTTCCAATACCAGTCACATATTCAGCCCCCCACATTAAATCATGGGGGTTGCCTGTCTCTGTTGACGTAAACACTATTCTACCCGCAGATCCAAAATACTCCGTATTTTCCAGTTCAACGACGACAGCATCGGAATCAAGAGTACCTGCCCTTTCAATAGCATCCTTTAGTATGGATAGCGCATCATAAGTGCCAGCAGTGTAGGTGGGGAATTCCCCCGTTTCTGCGACAAACTTGTCAAAGAAGGGAATAGTTTTATCTGTCTGTTCTATACGAGCATACTGATTCAGGGTATATTCGTAATTTCCTTTTCCGTCAGTAGCATCCCAAAAGCCCATCTTCTGGGCTTCGACATTAATTCCCACCGAAGCTGCTGGGATTTCAAGCTCGCCCCATTGCTTGGCATAGACGACTCCCACTGGCCCGGAAAAATAAGTCAGAATTATCTGAGCCCCGGAAGCCTTTATCGCGGATAACTCAGCTGTTACATCGGTAGCTGTAGGAGATGGTCTCCACTCTCCAACAAGCTCGATACCCTCACCCATTGCGGGAACCAGGTGCTTGGACGCCGCCACTATTAGGTCCCCTACCTCTGCTTTTTCCATCAGTAGAGCTATCTTTATGTTTTCAATCCCAAGCTCGTCTTTCATCACGCTCATAACATTGTCTAACATAAGGAAACTATCCATGACAAGCAAATTATCGTTTATAGGTGTAATTCTAAACCAGTATTTGTACCTATCATAGTCCTCTGCTACCCTCGTACACTGCTCTTTACTGGCAGAACCACAACCCAGGAAAATCTTCTGATTATCGCAAGCAATATCCTGCATGGCAAGTACCGCCTCCGTCCTGAAGCCGCCAACTAAGAAGTCGACTTTATCAACAGTTACTGCCTTTTCCATTGCCGTTGCGGCATCAGGAACGCTGAGTATCTCATTTGAATCGATTTTGACCAACTCTATTGGCATAGTCACGTTTCCCACCACTACACCCCCAGCTTCATTTATTTCATCTGCCGCCATTGTTGCTCCATGCCAGTGCTGCTCTCCTTGGATGAATGTCATCGGTCCAATAACTCCTATCTTTATCGTTCCCTCTGGACCTCCTTGGCAGCCGGGGATCAGCGCTACAGCTACCAAGCACACAATTAACAGGGCAATCAGTCCTCTTTTCATGTCATCCTCCTTTGTTTTTCTTGTTCCACAAAATAATGGTGACGTCAATGTATCACCGACGATACAAGCTGTCAAGATAGTGGAGCCATTTTTTGTATAATTGGTGATAGGTAACTTATATTCATGGCATTACGGGGCGTAATGTATCGAAGCAAACTCTGGGATTGCCATGCCTTCGACTTGCAGTGACAGGTTTAACTCAAGCTATTTTGAGTGAGAATCAAGACTCGGCTCTTTAACTTGTGACCGAAATGGGCTAAACTTTATCGCTAAAGTGGCTTTGAAATACAATCCTCAGGAAATTGAGAAAAAGTGGCAGGATAAATGGGCGGATGATGGCATTTATGAGGTAAAGGAGGAAAGTGACCGCCCTAAATTCTATGCCCTGACTATGCTGCCCTATACCTCAGGGGACCTTCATATCGGACATTGGTATGCCATGGCTCCTTCGGATGTTCATGCCCGGTTTAAGAGGATGCAGGGTTATAATGTGCTTCACCCGATGGGGTTTGACGCTTTCGGTCTTCCTGCGGAGAACGCCGCTATCAGCCATGGCATCCATCCTTATACATGGACGATGAAGAACATTGAGAATATGCGCCGCCAGTTAAAAAGCATAGGAGCAATCTATGATTGGAAGCGCGAGGTAGTTACCTGCCTTCCTGAATATTATAAATGGACACAGTGGTTTTTCTTGAAACTTTACCATGCTGGATTGGCTTATCGGGCTAAGGCGCCAGTTAACTGGTGCCCTAAGTGTCAAACTGTACTGGCTAATGAACAGGTAGTAGGTGAAGGATTATGCGAACGTTGCGGCACTCAAGTGACTAAAAAAGATATGGAGCAGTGGTTCTTTAGAATCACCAAATATGCCGAGGAACTCCTTGCCTACAGTCAGATAGATTGGCCGGAACGCATAAAGCTAATGCAGAAAAACTGGATTGGTAAAAGCGAAGGTGCTGAAATTTCTTTTGAGCTAGAGCACGATGGTGTAGAGCAGAAGGAGATAAGGGTTTTTACCACTCGCCCCGACACTATTTTTGGAGTAACCTTCTTCCTGTTACCACCTGAGCATCCTTTAGTTTCGTTGTTGACTACCCCGGAACATAAGGCTGAAGTTGAGAAGTATACTGCCTGGTGTCGGCGGCAAACTGAATATGAGCGGACAGCCTTAGGCAGGGAAAAGACAGGGGTTTTCTTAGGAAGTTATGTCATCAATAGATTGAATGGCGAGAAAGTGCCTATCTGGATCACTGATTATGTGATGCTTAGTTATGGCACTGGAGCAGTGATGGGGGTACCTGCTCATGATGAGCGTGACCTGGAATTCGCCCGAAAATTTAATTTGCCTGTCCGTCCTGTCATTGCTCCTCCTGGCCGGTCGGGTGAGGAAACACCACTTCCATATCTTGAGCAAGGCGTGATGATCAATTCCGGTGAATTCACCGGGTTATCCAGTGAACAGGGCAATAAGGCAATTTGTGATTTCCTAAGTGAAAAGGGATGGGGTGAACCAACCGTTAGTTATCGACTGAGGGATTGGCTCATCTCGAGACAAAGATACTGGGGAGCACCAATACCGATAATTTACTGTGATAAATGCGGCATGGTGCCTGTGCCTGAAGTGGATTTACCTGTTTTGCTTCCTTCCGATGCTGAATTTAAGCCCACCGGTGAATCTCCTCTTAAATACTGTCCATCGTTTGTTAACACTACATGTCCTCGGTGCTCTGCTCCAGCAAAGAGGGAAACTGACACTATGGATACTTTTATGTGCTCCAACTGGTATTTCTTGCGATATGCTAGTCCTGAAGCTAGTGATGTTCCATTTGATACTGAAAAGGTCAAGTATTGGCTGCCTGTGGATTTATATACTGGTGGGGCTGAACATGCTGTTATGCACCTCCTTTACGCTCGTTTTTTTATTAAAGCGTTGAGAGATATGGAGTTGGTTGATTTTGGTGAGCCGTTCACTCGTCTATTTAATCAAGGCACCATAGTTTACCGTGGCGGAAAGATGAGCAAGTCCAGGGGGAATGTAATTGCACCAGATGAGTATGTGGCTGAGTTAGGGGCAGATGCTGTTCGTGGTTACCTTATGTTTATCGGGCCATGGGAATTTGGTGGTGAATGGAGTGATAGCGGTATTGTAGGCATAAGCCGCTGGTTGGACAGGGTATGGAGTTTAGTAACGACAAGCTATGTTAGCCTGAAAGTTGAATCTAAGGCAGAGAGTGAGCTTCGCCATGCTATTCACAAGACAATTAGGAAGGTAACTGAGGATTTGGGAAAATTACGCTTTAACACTATGATAGCCAGCCTTATGGAGTTAACCAATTGGCTATCTAGAGTGCGGGAGGTGAGGAACGTCTCACTTTCGCTGTGGCAAGAGGCTATTAGCTACTTTTTGCTTCTTCTTGCTCCGACCGCTCCCCACCTTGCTGAAGAGTTATGGGTTAGAAGTGGTCATTCTTACAGCATACATAATCAATTCTGGCCGAAGTTTGATAAAGAGCTTGCTGAACAGGCGGAAATTACACTGCCCATACAGGTGAACGGGAAGCTGCGTGATAAGCTGGTTGTGCCCGCTTCGATAACTGAAGCTGAGGCTAGGGAGTTGGTATTGAATCGTCAGCGAGTCAGGGCTTATATTAATAGCAAAAAAATTGATAGAATCATCTACATTCCTGGGCGAGTGATGAATATTGTGGTGAAGTGAAAATCTGGGGTTTAGATAAAGGAGGAGGAGTATGAGAATAGTATTTATCGGTGGTGGAACAATGGGAGAGGCAATGGTTAAATGCCTTTTGGCTCAAAAAGTAGTCGCACCTCAGGATATTGTGGTTAGCGATGTAAATGAGTTGAGGCGGGAATTATTAGGCAGAGAATATAAAGTAAAAACCTCTGCTGATAGTAAAAGGGCGGTGGAAAATGCTGATGTAGTTATTCTGGCAATTAAGCCTGAGAATTTAGCAGAGGTGATGGAGGTGATAAAAGGTTCGCTTCGCGAACAAGCTGTATTGTCCATAGTGGCTGGCGCTAGCTTAGCTACTTTGAGTGATGGCTTAACTTATCCTCATATCATCCGCGCTATGCCTAACATGCCTGCACGAATCGGTGAAGGGATGATTGTGTGGACTACCACGGTTGAAGTTAACCAGGAACATAAGAAGATGGCTCGCTCGATACTTAGTGCCTTAGGTAAGGAAATTTATTTTCCAGAGGAAAAATATATAGACATGGCCACGGCTTTAAGTGGCAGTGGTCCAGCTTACGTGTTTCTATTTATTGAAGCGCTTACTGATGCTGGTGTCTATATTGGCTTGTCTCACAAAGTGGCTAAAGAATTGGCAATACAGACGATAGTAGGTTCTGCCCACATGGTTGAAAAAGTGGGGAAACATCCTGCTGAGCTGAGAGACATGGTTACTTCACCCGGGGGGACGACTGTCGAAGCTTTGGCTCAGTTGGAATGGGGAGGCTTTCGGTCCAGTATTCTTGAAGCTGTTATTGCTGCTCATGAGAAAGCCAAACAGCTTTGAGCAAGGTACGAAGTAAGATGGCTTCACTGGTGGAGTATCGTAATTGCCCCAATTGTGGTGAGAATGACTTTGACGTGCTGTTCGAATCCAATATAGAGGAAGGTGGTCTTCAAGGTGGTATAGATACGGTCTACATGCTTCCCGGGGATAAATATGGAAGGCATGTCAAGTGTCGGAATTGTCATCTTGTATATGTAAATCCAATTGAGAAAGCAAACCGAATCAACGGCAATTACTCTGGAATGAAGAATAGCGATGTGTGTGTTGTTCGGGGGAATCGTTTACGTGCTACTAAAGCGCAGGTGAAATTAATAAGAAAATATAAGAGCAATACGAAGCTTTTGGATGTAGGTTGTGGGGAGGGTTTTTTCTTGTTTAATGCTTCCAGGGCCGGGTATATTACTAAGGGAGTTGAGTTGTCACACGATGCGGCAGAATATGCTGAAAGGGAATTTGGGTTGGATGTAGGGGCAGGGCTGTTTGAGGAGATGCAATTTCCGGAGAACTATTTTGATGTGGTTACTCTATGGCAAGTTCTGGAGCATCTTCCACAACCGCTTAGAGTTCTTAAAGAGGTTCGTAGGGTACTTAAACCCGGAGGGTTGCTGGTGGCATCAACACCAGACTTTGGAGGGATACCGGCAAGAATCATGGGAAAAGGATGGTGGAATGTGAGGAGAATTCACATCAATCAATTTACCACCAGAGGTCTTAAGAACATTCTGAGGAATGCCGGGTTTAAGAATTTGTCTTCCGTCAACTACAGGGAATCTATAAGTTTACTTATGGTGGTTATACCATTGTTGAAATGGTTTAAGGCGTATGAGTTAGTAAGGTCTCTGCTCCACCCTGGCTCTACTCGGGGAAGAGTTATGAACAAGATAACGTTCGTATACCCTTCAAGACTGGATAATTGTGTGGTGACTGGCTTTAAACAAAACTCTCAAGCCTATTGCTAGGAAATGACGAATTTTTCGGTATTACAAGGGCTCAAGCTTGCCGGGAAGGCAATAGGTAGCTATATAACAAATCGCCCTTTGGTGGTTTCTTATGAAGTGACTCTTTCTTGTAACTGTAACTGTCGACATTGTGATTTGGGCGGCATGATAAAAGATGAGAAGCAGCTTCAGCCACATGAGTATGGTAAGCTAACCAGATTGCTAAAGCCTCCTGTGGTGCAAATCTCCGGTGGTGAGCCGCTTCTGCGTAAAGATATCATCGAGGTGGTGAAGGCTATCAAGCAACCTGACGGACTTCCCTACTTGATATTTGTTACTAATGGTGTGTTATTAAATGAGAGTAATTATCTTGAGTTACACAAAGCTGGTGTGAACCAAATTTCGGTATCGCTTGATTTTCCCGATGAAAGGCATGACGATTTCCGGCGGCATCGGGGTTTGTATCACCATTTAGAGCGAACAATTCCCAAACTGGCGAAGTTTGGCTTCAGAGATATTATCTTGAACACAGTTATAACCAGAGATAACCTGAAGGAAGTTTTGCCTATAGCTAGCAAGGCTGAAGAATGGAATGTATTCATATCGTATAGCGCATATACTACAAGACGAACGGGTGATAGAAGTTATTGTATTGATGGTGAAGAAGAGCGGGAAACTTTACGCGGAACTATTCAACAGCTTGTGGAATTACAAAAGCGAACTAATCATATAGTTAACCCTAAAGCTGAACTTTTGGATACCTTGAAGTTCTTGGAACAAGGGGCTATGCCGAACTGTAAAGCGGGTATAAGATTCTTTGTGGTAATGCCTGATGGAGGCTTTGTCCCGTGTTCACTATGGCGTAACAGATACTCCAGTCAAAAAGAGATGATAGAGAAATTTTCGCGTCGCAATCGCTGTGGCGACTGTTATGTTAGCATAAGGGCTTATAGCGAAAGGTCGCTGTGGAGTCAGTTGAAAGAGGCTCCGAGTTATTACAAGCGTCTTTTTGCTTGAGATGTTTAGCGAGCTTTGTCTTAGGTAACAGTTGGAGTCTCGCCTGGATGTAGCTTGTGCCACTTCTCCAAAAGTTGCTCGCGAGTTTCCTGGTGCTCTGGGTCTGGGACACAGCAATCTACAGGGCATATCTCAACACACTTTGGTGATTCGAACCATCCTACACACTCAGTGCATTTATCCGGGTCGATTACGTAAATTGATTCAGCCTCGCTTATTGCTTCATTCTTACATTCCGATTCACAAGCGCCGCAGCTGATACATTCATCGGTGATTTTGTATGCCATCTCTTTATTACCTCCTTATTGCTGAGAAATTTTGTTTCGACGTGAAGCCCTTTGTGTGGAAGCTTCAAGTTTTACTCTGGCCAACCTGTTGTTTAAGGCGACAGCAACATGCTTGGGGACCAATCCTTTGAGGGAACCTCCAAGGCTTGCTACCTCTTTGATTAATTTTGAACTTAGGCACTGGTATTCAGAGCTTGCCATGAGGCAGACTAATTCTATATCAGGTGCCAGTTTTTTGTTCATTGCTGCTATTTCGAACTCTGCCTCAAAATCGGAATTCATCCTTAATCCACGTATCATTGCCCTTCCCCCTTCCTTGTGGATGAAGTCCACTGTAAGCCCAGAGTAAGATTTAACATGGACATTATGGAAATTGGCCATCGATTCCCTGGCTAAAGCCACTCTTTCTTCTACGGAGAAGAGCATTTGTTTATCGGGTCTATCATAAATCCCAACGATTAACTTATCGAACAAAGCACACGCTCTGGTAACGATGTCAAGATGTCCGTTAGTTATGGGGTCGAAGCTGCCGGGATATACTGCTGTTACCATTCTTTACTCTCCGATAGTCCGATAAATAGTAACAGATGTATCGCCATAATGGAATTGCTTAACTAGATATAGTTTACCATAGACAGGATTTGGTGAAAAGCGTTTTGTGTGGCAAAGCACTACCGTAGAATTGGCTCCTATAAGCTCTGATTTGGCTATGGTTGCTACCACGTTGTCCATAGATGAAAGTGAGTATGGCGGGTCGAGAAAAACAACATCGTAATTGCTGTTGAGAAGTGTAACTGCTTTGTTCATGTTGCAACAATAAACATGAGCTCTGTCCGAAAATCCTGTCTTTCCCAGGTTATGTTTGATGAGGTCACAGCATTTTTTGCTTTGGTCAACGAAATCAACCCACTCTGCGTCGCGGCTTAGAGCCTCGATGCCCAGAGCCCCGGTGCCGGCATACAAGTCAGCAATGCGACGCCAATCACTGGGTATGTTCTGCAGGATAGAAAAAATTGCTTGCCTCACTAAATCAGTGGTTGGTCGAAGTGAGCGGTTTTGTAATGTCTTTAATTGTATTCCCTTGGCTTTACCCCCAGTTATCCGCATTTCCCGATCATCCGTATTCTATCGTAATTGGGTATGTGCTTCAACTGTGAAATTGATAAACACCGTCCCTGCTATTGGAATACTGCCATAGCTGTGTGGAGAGATTTTACAGTGAGTTTTGCCAAACTAATCATTAATATTTGAAAGGGGTGGTAGATGACCGAGAAATTCAAGTTGCCTTGGGAAAACTATGTTTTCCAGCTGCGGCAGCTACTGCTTTGGGTGTTGCCATTATGGGTTTTACACGGGATGCTATGATCGGGGTGCCAACACGTGTTGTGGTGTTATCGCTAGCTCACCACTTTCTTAAACCGTTCTTAAGGAAATTGATGTAGACCGCATTTCTTGACAAACTTGTTATGCACTTCTTATAATAAACAAGAGTCAACTTGTCTCATAGCTGTAGGACAGCACATTGTTTCTTTATTTAACTAGGTTCATTATAAATAGTGGCTAAGTATATCTTTGTTACCGGTGGTGTAATTAGTTCTGTTGGTAAGGGGATATCGGTAGCTTCCATTGGTAAGGTATTGAAAAGTCGCTCAATTTCCGTTTTGGCACAAAAGCTTGACCCTTATCTGAATGTTGACCCGGGGACGATGTCTCCATATCAACATGGTGAGGTGTTTGTTACTCAGGATGGAGCTGAAACTGATTTAGATTTGGGGCATTATGAAAGATTTATCGGCGTGGAGTTAACCCAAGCCTCAAACGTTACCTCGGGTGAAATATACTCTACAATTATCACCAATGAAAGGAGAGGTGATTTTTTGGGCGGCACTATTCAAATAGTACCTCATGTAACAAACGAAATAAAAAGGCGTATCAGGCAAGTAGCTGAAATATCTAATGCCGATGTAGTCATAGTTGAAGTTGGTGGCACGGTTGGTGATATTGAAGGACAGCCGTTTCTTGAAGCCATTCGCCAGATGAGGAGGGAAGAGGGAAGAGATAATGTGTTGTATGTACATGTTACTTTTCTACCTTACATTGCTGCTACGGACGAGTTAAAGACCAAGCCTACACAACATAGTGTCAATGAACTACGGAGGATTGGTATTCAGCCCGATGTTATCCTGTGTCGCAGTGATAGGGAGATATCGGAAGGGATAAAGGATAAGATATCGCTTTTCTGCGATGTGCCAAAAGAAGCAGTTATCCCCTTGGTTACCAGTGAGACTATTTATGAAGTGCCCTTGATGCTGGAGGAATATGGGTTGGGAAACTTCATTGTCAATCGTTTGGGACTGGAGGCTAAGGAGGCTAGTTTGGATGATTGGAGTGGAATGGTCGCCAGGTTGAAAGCTCCTAAAGCCCCGGTGGTCATTGGTCTGGTGGGGAAGTATGTTGAGCTTCATGATGCCTATTACTCGGTGCGGGAGGCATTACGCCATGCAGCTTTAGCGCACAATTTGGATGTGAAGATAGAATGGCTTAGCTCGGAGGGATTGGATGATGGCAGCGATGATAAGCTGAGGCAAATTCAGGGAATAGTGGTGCCTGGTGGTTTTGGTTATAGAGGTATCGAAGGCATGATAGAGACATCTAAGTTTGCCAGGGATAAGGGAATTCCTTACCTGGGCTTGTGCCTTGGCATGCAGGTTATGGTTATTGAATTTGCCCGCCATGTGTTTCATAATACGCAAGCCAACTCTACAGAGTTTGATACTGATACCTCTTACCCTGTGATTGATTTGCTCCCTGAGCAGCGTGATATTACTGAGAAGGGGGGAACAATGCGTTTGGGAACTTATCCCTGCTGCTTGGTGCCCGGTACAAAGGCAGCTCAGGCTTATAATAGTGAGATAGCTTATGAGAGACATCGCCATCGTTTTGAGTTTAATAATCGCTTTCGCCAGCTGTTGGAGGAAGCGGGGCTTATACTTAGTGGACTTTCACCGGACGGGAAATTGGTGGAAATCGTGGAACTGAAGAACCATCCCTGGATGGTCGCTTGTCAGTTCCATCCTGAATTTAAATCCCGCCCTGATAGTCCTCATCCACTTTTTGTGGACTTTATCAGGGCAGCTAAAGAGACGCTTGTTGAGGGCGCTCAAATAACCTTGCCTTCGAATTAGACGATGAGATTATTCTTGGATACCGCCAATATAGAGCACATTCGCCACGGGGTGAGACTGGGAGTGGTCAGCGGGGTGACTACCAATCCTAGCTTAATATCCAGGGAAGGGAAGGTTGATTATCAAAAGTTGGTTAAAGAGATATGCTCTGTCGTTCCTGGACCGGTATCTACTGAGGTGTTAAGCCAGGATGCTTCTGGGATGATTGATGAGGCCAGGGGAGTAGCTAAGTGGGCAGACAATATCGTAGTGAAAATACCAGCTAACCTTGAAGGAGTGGAAGCTACTTCGGTGTTATCTAAAGAAGGCATTAAGGTGAACTTCACCTTATGTTTTTCTTTAAATCAGGCTCTATTGGGGGTGGCTGCAGGAGCTAGCTTTGTGAGCCCTTTCGTAGGCAGGCTTGATGATATTGGTGAGGATGGCATGAAGGTAGTGGAGGATATTGTTAAATTCTTACGTTTCTATCAACTCCCCGCTCAGGTGATAGCAGCGAGTATTAGACATCCGCAGCATTGTCTGGTGGCGGCGAAAGCCGGCGCGCATATTGCTACCGTGCCCTACAGGGTGCTGCTCCAAATGATACAGCATCCTTTGACTGACATTGGAGTTAAGCGATTCATGGATGACTGGTCAAAGGTGATGAAGGATTGAGGAGGTTGCTATGGTAAGCATGACTGAACTTGAGGATAAAACTCGTGACGAATTGGAGGCGATCGCCAAGGAAGGTGGCATTACTGGATATTCTTCGCTGAAAAAAGCGGAACTTATTCGGCATATCCTGCAATCTCAGGCAACGCAGCAAGGTAATTTGTTTGTCAGCGGCGTATTGGAGATTATGAATGAGGGTTATGGGTTCTTACGGCAAGATAGTTTTTTGCGTGGTGCTAACGACATCTATGTATCTAATTCTCAAGTTCGCCGGTTCAACTTGAAGAACGGCGATTATATTTGTGGAGAAGCTAGAGCGCCTAAGGATAGCGAAAAATATTATGGGTTACTTCGTGTGGAAAGTGTCAATGGGCTTGACCCTGAAATAGTCAGGGAGCGTGCCACTTTTGGCTCTTTGACGCCCACCTTCCCCGACAGGTTGATTAACTTAGAAACGACCCAAGCTGAACTGTCTACCCGGTTGGTTAATCTGGTGGCTCCCATAGGTAGGGGGCAGAGAGGCCTGATAGTCTCACCTCCTAAAGCGGGTAAAACAGTGCTCTTGAAGAAGATTGCCAACGCTATTATTACCAATTACAATGATATTCACCTTATGGTTTGCCTGATTGGAGAGAGGCCTGAGGAAGTAACTGATATGAAGAGGTCAGTGGAAGCTGAGGTTATTGCTGCTACCTTTGATGAGCCAGTGGAGAATCAGACTCGTGTGGCTGAGTTGGCATTGGAGAGGGCGAAAAGATTAGCGGAACTGAACAAGGATGTGGTTATCCTCCTCGATGGCATTACTCGTCTTACTAGAGCTTACAATTTAGCGATGCCTGTCAGCGGCCGCACTTTGTCTGGTGGTCTTGACTCAGGGGCTTTATATCCTCCGAAGCGGTTCTTCGGAACTGCCCGCAATACTGAGGAAGGGGGTAGCTTAACAGTCATTGCTACCTGCCTGGTGGATACCGGCAGTCGTATGGATGAGCTCATATATGAGGAGTTTAAAGGAACAGGGAATATGGAGCTTCATTTAGATAGAAAATTGGCAGAGAAGAGGATTTTCCCGGCGATAAACATAATTCCCAGTGGAACGAGGCGGGAAGAGCTTCTTCTGGATGAAAATACTGTAAAGCAAATATGGCTGCTCAGGCGTGTAGTTTCGATGCTAGCTGATGATTCTCCTAACCCCAGTGAAGCTACAGAGAGGTTGTTGACCAGGATATCTAAGACGAGGAATAACGCGGAATTCTTAGCCACTTTGTCCAAAGAGATGTGAGGGATCTCAATTCCACTATGGGCACCGCGGGCCCGAGTTGGGCATACAGAGTCAAGGTCAGAATTAAGAAGGCGTTAGGGATGTACATTATTCTATGTGATAGTTGCATGTGGAACTGGCGGGGTGCGTGTAATCGTCCTGAGCGTCCCAATGCTATTTGGTGCCCTGATTATTGTAAGAAGGGCAAATGATTATGTTGTCCTCTCCAGTATCGCTGCCATCCCCTGTCCTCCCCCGACAGGCATAGCCACGAGCCCATAATGCAAGTTTCTTCGCTTCATATCGTGCATAGCGGTAACCACTAATCTTGCTCCTGTTGCGCCAAGGGGATGTCCCAGGGCGATACCGCCCCCATGGGGATTGGTGATATCCCAGCTTATATCAAGCTCTCTCATGCAGGCGATAATCTGGGCAGCGAAGACTTCGTTAAGTTCAATGAGCTCCATGTTGCTAATGGTAAGCCTTGCTTTTTTGAGGGCTTTTTTTATTGCTGGCCCAGCTCCGAGTCCCATGTAGGCTGGATCTACAGCCCCGGACGCGTAAGCTCTGATAGTTACCCAGGGCTCGAGCCCCAAGGATTTGGCTTTACTGCTTGACATAAGCACCACCGCCGCTGCGGCATCATTTATGCCTGAGGAATTACCTGCGGTAACCGTTCCACTTCTGTGAAACACCGGAGGCAGCAAAGCCATTCTTTGAAGGCTTGTGTCCATAGGACGTTCATCGGTGT